>Ga0116171_10000373_pt1 | contig 47922 bp, 40 predicted proteins | sample AD_JPNHW2_MetaG_FD_89798 | JGI IMG/M metagenome (GOLD analysis project Ga0116171, IMG submission 89798) | Active sludge microbial communities of municipal wastewater-treating anaerobic digesters from Japan - AD_JPNHW2_MetaG | ecosystem: Engineered > Bioreactor > Anaerobic > Digestate | place... | reverse complement strand
TTTTAAGAATAAAAAAGAGCTCAACAGGGGTTTGTGGTTCTGCAACTTCATCCATTGACACTTCTGTGACGAAGTTGCCTTTCCCTTTTACTTTTTCAATTTTTCTGAAAATACTCCATGCTTTAATAGCTGAAAAAAGGTATTTCTCAGCTATTTGTGTTATCTGAGACTTTGAAGTTCTAAAGGACAGCTTAGTCCCGGGGATGTTTAGTTCACCTGTGTACTTAACTACGCTTGAAAGGAATTCTCCAATTTCTTCAGCTTCAGCTTTCTTGCCTATATAGGAAGCAACATCGATTGTGAAAAAATCAGAACTTTCAATGAACCTGTCGACCGTATCCAGGTTTATATGGTCAGCATCGACAAAATACGGTCTGGTGAATCCTGCATTTTTTGTCACTGTATCAGCCTCTATCCTCACATCACCAGGTTGAGTTCCAATGGTATTATGTTCCCTGTTTGATTTGTTCCAGACTGGTGTTATTTCCACACCTTTACCCGAAGCTGTAATTATTGCTTTTAGTTGAGCTTCGCCCTGATGCCCGAATCTGTCTCCGAGTCCTATTGAATATTTCCCTGGTGTTTTCATATTTTAGAGGATTAAATTCAAAATAATGGTAATCTGATTCTGTTAAAAACTAATTGTATCAGGAAATCTTACATGCTAAAACCTGGTTAAAAAGAATTTTTAGTAAACAAAGACTTAAATTCATAATTAATGACACTAAACTGTATATTGACTATGGTACATAACCTTTTGGTTAAATAAAGAAATCGACATTTTCAGAAGTTACAATATCAACAGGAAGATATTCAATCTTTTCCGGTATTTTATTCAGGGATAGAAAATCAAACAGCTTCTTTATTCCTTTATATGTCTGTTCTTCAGGTCGCTGGCCTATAAGAAACCGGGTTGTCCCCGATTTAAGATATTTTACATTCATATCCAGAAGATCATATCCGATAAGATGAATCGATCCTAACCCTTTCTTTTCGAGGTATGAGGCAATAAGATATGATTTTGATCCAGTTATAAATATGGATTCAATACATGAACTCTCTTCAAATTCCTTATCGATTGCAGCTTTTATACTTTCAGGTGATGAATCAGGAATATTGATAATTGATATTTTCCCTTTTTTCCCTGGTGATTCGTTGAAATAGCTCATGAATCCTTGTGTACGACTATTGAGGTGATGCACATTCCTGAGATTTTTGGCTATGTTAACAACAAGTATATCACTTTTTTCAGAAGAGACAATATCTATCAGTTGTCCTGCCACCCTTCCGCTTTGGAAAATGTCCTCACCTATATAAGCGAGAAAACCTGTATTTTCAAGAAATCCGTCAACAAAAACAAAAGGAATGTTTTTTTCAGACAGTTGAGAGCAGAATACAGTGGATTCTGTTTTAAAGATGGGAGCAAGGAGTACACCATCGGGATTAAGATCAAGAACTCTGGCAGCTTTTTTCTGGAAATCCTTTTCACTCGACATGTTAAAAGTTACCTGGCTGAGAGTTACCGGGAAAGGATTAAGCTCCTCAATAGCCCTGGTCATGCCCAAAGGATGTTTTTGCCAAAAGGAATTATCTTCAGTTGACCGGGGAAGAAGTGAAACAAAATGAAAACGTTTTTTCGATTTCAGAACCTGAGCCATTACATTCGGAGTATAATTATTCTCTCTGAGAATATTTTCAATCTTCAGTCTCGTCTCCTCGGCAACTTCACCTCTCTTATGCAGGACCCTGTCGACAGTACCAATTGATACTCCTGCAAGCTCTGCTATATCTTTTATTCTTGCTTTTTTTGATGTCATCAGATTCTACAATTATAGCAGATTCAGAAAATCAGATATTTACCTTTTTCATTTTAGGAACAAGTAAATGCATTACAGCCCATGCAATAAGATATGCCAATGCGCAGAAAATGAATACGAAAGTGTATGCAGTTGTCATATTCCCCTGTACAATTGGTGTTTGAATGGCTTTTAGCTGATCAAACATCGACGGGTCAATTGACTGGAGTTGAGTTGCTACTTCTTTGGGCAGGTTTCCCAACTCGACCTTATTAATGTCTATTACGTCGTTGTATTTATTCACTAAAGTCATGGATTGTATTTTCTCCAGATATCCACCAAAATTATGTGCCTGTGCTTCAACCCATGATTTGGCAATGCCTGCGTGACGATAGGCATCGAAAATCCATCCTGAGGCTTTGGTTATCAGAATACCGCCTATTCCACCGGCCATACCCCCGATACCTGTTATGCTGCCTACTGCTTTTTTGGGAAACATATCGGAGACCGTGGTAAAAATATTAGCCGACCAAGCCTGGTGGGCGGCTGTACCGATTCCAATGATAAGAACAGGCATCCAGTAACTTATTGAACCCAGGTATTGGGCAGACAAAACAAGCAGGGGAAACAGGGCTATTAAAAACATGGCTCTCATTCTGCCTGCATAGGGATCATATCCTTTTTTTATGAAATACATAGGAAACCAGCCGCCGCAGATACTGCCAACAGTTGACAGAGTATAGAGAACGGCCAGAGGAAAAGCAACCTGGGTCCCTGTCATTCCATACTGCGCTTTCAGATAGGCAGGTAACCAGAATAAATAGAACCACCAGACACCGTCAGTCATGAATTTTCCGAAACTGAACGCCCATGTCTGCTTGTATTTAAGTAATTTAAACCATGATACTTTTTCTGTATTTTCAGCAGCCGGTTCTTCAGATTCTAAAATGTTATCAGCGTGAATGTATTCATATTCAGGCTTTTTGACACGATTGCTCAGAGCAGGAATTTCATATAGCCAGAACCAGAATATGAGCCAGGAAAAACCTATTCCTCCGATAATAAGAAATGCAGCCTGCCATCCAAGGTTCTTTACAATCATGGGGACTAATAAAGGTGCAAGTATAGCACCAACATTGGCACCTGAATTCCATATGCCCGTTGCGAGAGCCCTCTCTTTCTTCGGGAACCATTCGGCAGTTGCCTTGATGGCGGAGGGAAAGTTGCCCGATTCACCAAAACCCAGCAGACCGCGTGAAAACATAAAACCACCGGTGCTTTTTGCAAGGGCATGAGACATGGCGGCCAATGACCATATGATCAGCGACCATGCATAACCCAGTTTTGTGCCGAGCCAGTCAACAATACGACCGGCAAAAAGCATAGAGATTGCATACACAAATTGAAAAACAGAAACAATATTGGCATAGTCGGAGTCGCTCCAGTTAAACTGTACTTCAAGATTGTCTTTTAACAGACTGAGAACCTGTCTGTCGAGGTAGTTTACTGTTGTGGCAAAGAACACAAGTGCACATATTGTCCATCTGTAGTGGCCAATTTTCTTTTGTAGTTCGAACATAATTATGAGAGTTGATTTATGGATTATGCATTATATGTTGTTGATGCTGTTGTTCCACCGTGGCCTGTCCAGTTGGTATGAAAGAACTCTTTGCGCGGCTTATCAGTTCGTTCATAAGTGTGAGCCCCAAAATAGTCTCTCTGAGCCTGTAAAAGGTTTGCAGGAAGTTTTTCGCAACGATACCCGTCGAAATAACTCAGCGACGATGAAATTGCAGGAACAGGAATTCCGTTAATGACAGCTGCTGAAACAACATTTCTCCATCCTTTCTGTGCTTTTTCAACTTTCTCTTTGAAGAATGGATCGAGAAGAAGATTTGATAAAGAAGGATCGTTGTCAAATGCCTCTTTTATTTTCCCCAGGAAAGCAGATCTTATTATACATCCTCCGCGCCACATAAGTGCAATACCACCATAGTTGAGTTTCCATCCATATTCCCTGGCAGCTGCATCCATCAGGGAATAGCCCTGAGCATATGATACGATTTTTGCAGCATACACGGCTTCTTTAAGATCGTTTAGGAATTTTGTTTTATCTCCGTTGAAAGAAGGAACCGGACCGTTAAGTATGCCTGATGCCTTTACCCTTTCTTCTTTTAAGGCAGAAAGGCTTCTTGAGAATACTGCCTCCCCAATAAGCGTAAGCGGAATGCCAAGATCGAGAGCAGCAATGCTTGTCCATTTACCAGTTCCTTTTTGCCCGGCTGTATCGAGGATCTTGTCAACAAGAGGTTTCCCGTCAGTGTCTTTGTATGCAAGAATATCCCTGGTGATTTCAATAAGATAACTATTGAGATCGCCTTTGTTCCATTCCTCAAATACAAGGTGAATCTCATCGGCTGTCATATTAAGCAGATCCCTCATTACCTGGTATGCTTCACATATAAGCTGCATATCTCCATATTCAATCCCGTTATGAACCATCTTGACAAAATGACCTGCGCCATTTTCTCCAACCCATTCGCAACAAGGGGAACCATCTTCGACTTTTGCCGAAATCGCCTGCAGTATCGGTTTAACAACCGGCCATGCTGCTTTTGATCCACCAGGCATGATTGAAGGGCCGAGAAGTGCACCTTCTTCACCACCACTTACACCTGTACCGATGTAAAGAAGACCTTTGCTTTCAACATAGGCTGTTCTCCTGTTGGTGTCAGGGAAATGTGTGTTTCCTCCATCAATAATTATATCTCCGGGGGCAAGAAGCGGAATAAGTGTCTCAATCATCTGGTCAACAGCGCCTCCTGCTTTAATCATGAGCATTACCTTTCTGGGACTGGCCAGAGAGCTGACCAGCTCCTCTATTGAATGTGCTCCAATAATTTTTTTTCCCTTGGCTCTTCCTGCAAGAAAGTTATCAACTTTCTCTGTTGTCCTGTTATAAACAGAAACCTGAAACCCTTTGCTTTCCATATTAAGGACAAGGTTCTCACCCATAACGGCTAACCCTACAAGTCCGATGTCTGATAATTTATTCATGATTAGATATTTGTATTATTATTACTTTTTTCTTTTACCTTTTTCCTTTTGTCTTTTATCTTTTATTCCCGCCTTGCGGGATCTCTTCGCTTTGCTCCTCAACTTTTATCTTTTATCTTTTTATAGTATTCAGCTACAACCTCATCCATTATCTTGCTTGTACGGGCTGCACTTACACCGGTGCTGGGAGATGAGCCTGTCCCTTCGAGCGATTGTACTATTTTGTTAATGAGGTAGTACTGAACATGTTCCGGGCGCTCATTTACAAATTCAAATGTTCCTGTTTCATTTGTAAGTACTATCGGTACAAAGCTGAATGCGGAGAATTTTATCGACCCTTTGTCCCCAATAATCTCAATAATATCTCTGTTACTCTCTGCAGAAGCGCTGAAACACCATGTTCCGGTACCTGCTATTCCGTTCTGAAAAGAAAACTCAGTGGCTACAAAGTCCTCTGGTTCATATAGTCCTGCCTGATTAACCACAAGGGATTTCACTTTATCTATCGGGCCAAAGACAAAATCAAGATAATCGAGCTGGTGGCAGGCAAGATCAAAAAAATGGCCGCCTCCGGATATTGCAGGATCGACCCGCCATGGAAGGTTTCCAGCCCTTTCATTTTCCGATGGAGCTTTGAATAGTTGCACCTGGACGAAAAGTACTTTTCCTATACTTCCGTTTTCAATAAATTCTTTGACTTTAAGAAAACCCGGAAGAGCTCTCCTGTAGTATGCAACAAATACAGGTACATTATATTTCTCAGATGCGTTTATGATCTTACGGCATTCTGCATAATTCAATGCCATCGGTTTTTCAATATACACAGGTTTCCCGGCTTTAATGGTGGCAATAGCATATTCGGCATGACTGCCGGGAGGAGTGGCCACATATACTGCATTGATCTCTTTGTCATTGATGAGATCAGATGCACTTGCATGTACCTTTGGCACATTATGCCTTCTTGCATAGTCTTCAGCAAGGGCAATGTTTCTTCTTGTAACTGCAAGCAAACGCGAGTCTTTTACTTTATTAAAAGCCGGTCCGCTTTTTACTTCAGTAACACTGCCGCAACCTATGATGCCCCAATTAATCATTTTATTGTATCAATTAATGTTTTATTCTTTCAATCTTTCCTTTGATGCCCATAGTCCGACTGCCGGATTGGAGATATAGTAAAACTCTTCTCCTTCATCAGTTTTATTAAACCCGTCTTTCAGCTTTTCAGGATTGTATCTCTTTATCATAGCGGAGATGTCCTGGTATTTAAAGCCAACAGATACTATCTCGTCCTCTGTAAGATGCCCCGGACAGTAAGTGATAGAGAATCTTCCTTCCGAGCTTCCATGTATGAGATGAGCAGCTGCACTCAGGTTATTGCTTAGTTCCTCACTTCCTTTTAACGATTTCAGGGTAGCGGGTGTTCCCCGGTATCCATATTTTCGGATCAGCCTGTCGATCTCTTTGTCTTCACCAAACTCTTTTAATCCTGGTGCGATGATAATAAGTTCTCCATTATCAGCCATTGCCATTCGTGTCCTGTAAATGCTTTTATTCCCAAGCCATGTACTCTTGAACTCAGATGGATCAAGATATACTACAACTTTTTTCAAAGGTTTTTCGAGCATGACAAAATTAACTTTTATCGACAACTCCGCTGCAAGTTTGAAAACATCTTCATCATCACCGATAAACAGCCCGCGAATAACCAGATTTCCTGAGTCATCACGTCCTATTACCGTATGAACATATACTACTGGCAGATGTGAAATGAAGTTTTTTGAGGCATAATTCAACAGACTTCTGACAGGATTACTGGCTTTACCCATTATCCTCTCCATCCCGTAAACAGCTCCGACAAAATGACTTTTATTAATTCCTTCGGGACCACCGGTACCGACGAAAAGGTTTTTATTGTAATTGGCCATCCCGATCACTTCATGTGGGACAACCTGACCTATTGACAAGATAAGATCATGCCCCCCGTTGAAAACAAGCTTGTTAAGCTGGGCAGGCCATGAGTAGTCAAGTGCTCCATCGGTGATCTCCGACACGAATTTTCCCGGCACGGTACCAACAGTTACTACATCATTTCTCCAGTCATGTTTTCGGAAAAGTTCTTTTGGAATTTCTTTGTACATCTGATCAATCTCATTGTCAGTCATGGGAGCATGTGTTCCAAGGGCAGGGAGAATATCTTTAAGATTCTTTCCGTAATATTTATAAATAAGTGTAGTGATGTCACCGGCTCTCGAATGAAAACGTGTAAAATCAGGAGGAACAACAAGTACTTTTTTCTTGTTACCCAGTCTGTCCAGAGCCGATTTGAGTCCAAATTCGAGGTCTTTTATACTCAAAACACTATTTTCAGAACCAGTTTGATAGTATATCATGGTTTGACTTTTTATCAGTTCAAATTAAATAGTCTTTTTGTTTTAATGTCTCACGTCAAATGTATTAACAGACACTTATTCTCACGAATACTGAATACCTTTCTAAGCCTTGTACCCTGTACCTGTCTTATACGCCGCTGTATGCGCTGAAGCCTCCGTCAACAGGTATTACTATACCGGTAACAACCTTTGAAAGGTCTGAAACCAGGTAAATAAGTGTACCAGTAAGCTCTTCAGGGATAATGTAACGTCCCATGGGTGTTCCATTTATGATTTTTTTCCCTCTCGGAGTCATATCTCCAGTTTTTTCATCAGTAAGAAGGAACCGGTTCTGATTGGTCAGCAGAAACCCCGGAGCAATGGCATTGACTCTTACGCCGGTCTTTGCGAAATGAACTGCCAGCCATTGGGTGAAATTATTTACAGCGGCTTTTGCAGCAGAATATGCAGGAATTTTCGTAAGCGGTCTGTAGGAATTCATGGATGAGATATTTACTATGACTCCTGATTTCTTTTCAACAAGGTCTGCTCCGAAGACCATAGAAGGCAGCACGGTACCTTTAAAATTCAGATCAAACACTTTATCGAACCCTTCTATTTTCAGTCCGAAAAATGTATCCTCAGGATTTTCCGTTGCTGTACCTTCAATATTTTCACTTTTGGTTGTTGCTGCCGGGGAATTGCCTCCCGCACCATTAATCAGAATATCGATAGATCCAAATTTGTCGTTTATCTCTTTCTTTGCAGCCTGAAGCGATGCCTTATCCAGTACGCTGGCAGATAGCCCTATTGATGGAGTTTTATACTCTTTTTCAATTTCTTTTGCTATATTTTCTGCTGCCTCTTTATTGAGGTCAAGAATTACTGTTTTAACACCCTGGGCAGCGAGTGATTTTGATAAAGTTGAGCATATTATCCCGGCTCCTCCTGTAACTACGGCAACTTTTCCTTTTAGATTTAATTCGTTCATATCTTTTTATTTATTTATTGAAACCAAAATAATTTTTTGCATTAGTGTACGAGATACCCTCAATAAGTGGTTTTAACAGTTCTTCCTCGTCAGGAATAAGTCCTTTTTCAACCTCTTCACCAATAAAATTGCAAACCAGCCGTCTGAAATACTCATGCCGGGGATAGGAGAGGAAGCTTCTTGAGTCGGTAACCATCCCGATAAATCTTCGTAGCAAACCCAGCGATGCAAGATCCCTTAGATGTTTTTCCATCCCGTTTTTCTGATCAAGGAACCACCATGCAGGCCCATATTGAACTTTTGCCGCTGATGACCCGTCGTTGAAGTTCCCGGTCATGGTTATCATCATTTCATTGTCGGATGGATTCAGATTATAAAGAATCGTTTTTGCCAGTTGCTCTGTGTTATCAAGAGAACTGAGGAACCCCGACATCTTTTGAGCATCCTGCGAATTTCCTATGGAGTCCCAACCTGTATCCGGCCCCATTTGCCTGAACATCCTTTCATTATTATTTCTTATTGCACCGACATGAAACTGCTGTGTCCAGCCTCTTTTATGGTTCATCCTGCAAAGTTCTGTCATGACAGCTGTTTTGTATTTTTCAGCCTCTTCGTATGAAACGGGTTCGTTTTTAATAAGCTTCCGGAAAGTTTTATCGACTTCAGACGCTGTGTAACTGCTGTAAAAGAAACGATCGAGACCATGATCAGATAACCGGCAACCTGTTTCGTGAAAGAATTTATGTCTTATATCTGTTGCTTCTATCAGAGCTTCAAAATTTCTTATTTCAATCCCGCTGGCAAGCTCAAGTTTCAATATATAAGCCCGGAATTTTTCAGGATCATCCGTTTTTATCAGGTTATCGGGTCGGAAGGTGGGCAGAACGAGAGTCTCAAAAGAGCCTTTTAGCTTTCTGTGATATTCAAGATTGTCAGTCGGGTCGTCGGTTGTACATATTATCTCTGCTTTCATCTTCCTTATAAGCGACCGTGTGCTGTACTCTTTAGTATGAAGCATGGCGTTGGCTTTTTCATATATTACAGCTGCTGATGAAGGTGAAAGTAGTTCATATATATTAAAATATCTCGCAAGTTCCAGATGTGTCCAGTGATATAACGGATTACCGATTGCTACAGGAACAGTCTCGGCCCATCTCTTAAATTTATCAGAATCAGAAGCTTTTCCTGTACAATACATCTCTTCTATCCCGTTAATTCTCATTGCGCGCCATTTATAATGATCTCCTTCCAACCAGGCCTGGGTGATATTTTCGAATTGGCGGTCATCAGCAATCATTGCCGGAGAAAGGTGACAATGAAAATCAATAATCGGCTTATTCTCAGAATATTCATGATAGAGTTTTTCGGCTGTTTTGTTTCTGAGCAGAAAATTATCATTTATAAATAGCTTCATATTTTTATAAATATTAATTTTGAGAATTGAGTTTTCGTTAACGATCACGAATTTATTAAATTCATTTTATTAAATATAAGAAATATTGAAAATGTTCAAAAATTTTGCGATGGAATCATATTATTGAAGAAAAAGGGAATCATCTTTTTTTTCTTTAATGAACTTTTGTGCAACTTAGCATTAAATAATTAACCTGATCTATACCAAAAAGCTATTAACCTTAAGAAGACAAGGAGGACCCTGAAATGAAAACAAAAATTAACAGAAGAAATTTTGTAAGTACCACATCAGTTGTAGGAGCAGGCTTATTAGCCGGATTGCCTACAATTGCCTGTTCATCATTTGGCTCGAATGCGAAACCTGCAATTTTAGGCGGACCGAAGGCTTTTACAGGGAAATGGCTTGGGTGGCCCGTTTTCGGTGAAATTGAAGAGAAGGAACTTCTGACTGTTTTAAAGAGCGGACAGTGGTGCAGACTTGGGAGTAAAACCGCCCCCAGATTTGAAGACGAATATCAGAAGATAACCGGAGCAAAACATGCTCTTGCCGTATCAAGCGGAACAAATGCCCTTTTCACAATGCTTGGAGCACTGAATATTGGCCCTGGTGATGAAGTGATTATTCCGCCTTATACTTTTATTGCCACCTATAATGTTGTTGTTCTCCATTATGCATTACCTGTATTTGTTGACTCCGACCTTGAAAGTTTTCAAATTGATGCCAATAAAATTGAAGCTGCAATAACTGACAGGACAAGAATTATAATGCCAGTACACCTTGGTGGAAACCCGGTTGATCTGGATAAAGTTCTTGAAGTAGCTAATAAATATAAAATACCCGTAATTGAAGATGCATGCCAGGCACATCTTTCAGAATGGAAGGGAAAATGTGTTGGAAACTGGGGACTTGCCGGAGGATTCAGCTTCCAGGGAAGTAAAAACCTTAATTCGGGAGAAGGTGGCGCCATAATTTCGAATGATGATGATTTTGCTGCAAAATGCAAGAGTTTTCATCATCAGGGACAGGGAGCAAATGCGGCAAGCCTCGAACCGGGAACAGGAACCAGGGGAACAAATGTACGTCTGACCGAATTTCAGGCTGCTATTTTACTTGGCCAAATGACACGTATAGAAGAACAGGCAAAGATCAGAAATGAAAATGCTGCATATCTGACTAAAATGCTTAAACAGATACCTGGCATTAAACCTGCTAAATTATATAAAGGTGTGACCCGCAGCGCATATCATCTTTATATGTTTCGCTACGACAAAGAAATGTTTGCCGGAATGGATCGTTCAAAGTTCATGAAAGCTTTGGAAGCTGAGGGAGTAACCTGTTCAGGTGGTTATGGAAAGATGAATAAGGATGCTTATGTTTCAGATCTTGCAAAAAACAAACATTACCTGACCATTTATGGAGAAAAGACAATGAATGAATGGCTCGAACGTAATCATTGTCCTGAAAATGACAAGCTTACCGATCAGGCTGTCTGGTTCACACAGAACATGCTTCTGGGTACAAAAACAGATATGGATCAGATTGCAGAGGCTGTAAGTAAGATCCATAAGAATGCCTCTGATATAAATAAAGCCTGAACGAAAACATACGAACTTTCAGATCCGGGCAAGGCTGGGTTGTACAGAGCGCAGGATAATATGTAGATTATTAATTGAAACATTGAAATTTAATTATGAAAACAGAACTTAGGTATGCAGCACATCCGAACGATGTTAAAAGCTACGATACAGAAAAGATCAGGAAAGAATTTCTTATAGAAAATGTCTTTGCAGCTGATGAGATATCATTCGTATATTCTTTATACGACAGGCTTATAGTCGGAGGAGCTATGCCGGTAAAAAAATCGTTGAAACTTGAGCCATTTGATGATCTTAAAGCTCCATATTTTCTGGAAAGAAGAGAATTGGGGATAATTAACGTAGGCGGCGATGCTGTAGTTGAGGCTGACGAAACCATCTATAAACTGGCCTATAAAGAATCGTTGTATATTGGAAAAGGGACAAAAGATGTCGTGTTCAAGTCAGTTGATCCTTCGAAACCGGCAAAACTCTACATTAACTCTGCACCGGCTCATCATTCATATCCATCAAAAAAAGTAACAGTAAAGGATGCCATTGTTGTTGAATTGGGAAGCCTTGAAGAATCAAATCACAGGGTAATCAACAAATTACTGGTTTCCGGTGTCATTGAAACCTGTCAGCTTCAGATGGGAATGACTGAATTAAAACCGGGAAGTGTTTGGAACACAATGCCGGCACATACACATAACCGCAGGATGGAAGCCTATTTCTATTTTGAAGTTCCGGAGAAACAAGCGATTTGCCATTTTATGGGCGATCCGGATGAAACAAGACATATCTGGATGAAAAATGATCAGGCTGTACTATCTCCATCATGGAGCATTCACAGTGCAGCCGGTACCTCAAATTATACCTTTATATGGGGTATGGCAGGGGAAAATCTAAACTACGGTGACATGGATGTTCGCCAGCCTGTCGATTTGAAATAATCTAACTATAGAAAAATAAAAAAATAAAAAAAATATTATATCGTATGAATGACTTATTTGATCTGACAGGTAAAGTAGCTCTTATAACCGGCGGGACACACGGTATAGGTATGGCAATAGGCATGACACTTGGTAAAGCAGGTGCAAAAATCTGTGTTAACGATCTTAGGGAAGAGAAACTACAAATCTGTAAGGAAGAATACAAAAAAGAGGGGCTCGATGTATATACGCTTAAATTCGATGTAACAGATGAGAATGATGTCGACAGAGGTATCTCAGAGATAGAGAAGAATGTGGGTGTTATTGATATTCTTGTCAATAATGCAGGAATAATAAAACGTATACCTATCCTCGATATGCCTGTGGCTGATTACAGACAGGTTATTGATGTTGACCTTGTTTCTCCGTTTATCGTTTCAAAAAGGGTAGCTCCGAAAATGATTGCACAACGCAGCGGTAAGATCATTAATCTCTGTTCAATGATGAGCGTTTATGGACGAAACTCAGTCTCTGCTTATGCTTCTGCAAAGGGAGGTCTTAAGCTCCTTACCGAAAGCATGACCTGTGAGTGGGCAAAATATAATATCCAGATTAATGGCGTTGGTCCCGGTTATATTGTTACGGCACAAACTGGTCCTATCCGCGAGAATGGTCATCCATTCAACGACTTGGTTATGACACGCACTCCGGCAGGGCGATGGGGACAGCCAGAGGATGTTGGCAATGCTGTATTGTTTCTTGCTTCAAAAGCTGCCAATTTTGTCAACGGACAGGTGTTATACGTCGACGGAGGAATTCTCGCCAACTTTGGGTATGTGAAAGGTGAGAACGATATCTGATTTTCAGTAGTCTTATTGGGGTATTTGCCTGTCAGACTTTAATGAATATGTTTTTTTTAAACATAAAATAGAGTAAAAGCCATACTCCGATAAGGCTGCCGATTGCAGTAATAATAGTACCCGGTTCACCCATTAGCTTTGCCATCCATCCAATAAACATCCCGGTAACATCTCTTACCGGGATAATACGAACAAGAAGATATATAAAAATGGAATTCATCCCGATGACCTTAAAGTAGAATGACCATTTTTGAATATGGCAAACATCTATTACAAAATAAAACAGTGAAAGCAAAATAAAACTTATACCTCCGGTAAGTAAGTTGAATGTTGTGGTCCAGCAGTTCTTTATGACAGGATAGTATGGTAAAAGAAGGAGTGCAATTACAATTAAAGTTATTCCTGTTGCAGTGAGAATGATTGTTTTTCTATACTCAGTAACTGATTTGCTTTGAAGAATATAACCTGCAATTGCTCCCATCAGGGTAATTCCTGTTGCCGAGACAATGCAAAGGATTCCCAGTGCATCGTATATCCCGTTGCCTGAAGCCAACATGCCTTCATGTCCGTAAGCCAGACGCCCTGGCAGAAGCAATCTGTCGATATATCCGTTCATGCATCCTTCCGGTGTCAGAATACCAGCTCCGATACCCGGAACCGGGACGAAAAGCTGAAGGCAGGTAATACCTGCAAGAATACCGGATACCCAGAATAGTATTGTTTTAAATGATCCTGAATTGATGATAATCAGAGATGCAAAGAAATAAGAAATTCCTATTTGAGCCAGGACACTTACATAGCGGGCATTGGTAAATCCTTCCCGAAATACGCCATTATATAACAGACCTAATAAAACCAGAACTATCATACGTCTGAAAGCTTTTGTTAAAATGGTTCTTTTTGATTTGTTTTTTGCCAGTCCTGCTTTTACAGAATAGGGAATAGCTACCCCCGAAATGAACATAAACAGAGGAAAGATTAAATCAAGAAAATGAAAGCCATCCCATGGCACATGTTGCATCTGTTCATTTAATACTATCAGCCATTTTTTATTGAATACTTCAGCCAGTGTATTAATAAGGTAAGCTCCACCTGTAATCCAGAACATATCAAAACCCCGAAGAACATCCAAAGAGAGCAGCCTGTTATTTAACTTCTGAACAGCTGGTCCCGAAGTGCCGGCAGATGAGGCTGAATGGGTTACTGAATCGAATAATCCTTTAAAAGCAAACCATTCAGATGTTTTTGATACTTGTTTGTGCCATAAAAGCGAGCGTCTCATTTTTGAATCCTTGGAATGGATATTGAATCCTGCTGATATTCCTGTTGATTTCTCTTTCATAAATAAGCTGTTTTTTAATGAATTTAGAAACGTTTAACTCAGATTACGCTGTCCTTTCAGCCGGTTTTTAAGGATGACAAGCTTTTGAATCCTTATCTCGTTTTGTTTTCTGATTTCAGACTCGTAAAGAAATCCTTTTTGTAAATGCATGAATTTTTTATCGATTTTTTTTGATTCAATGAGCAAAGAATCAACCTGTCTTATCAGAGCTCTTTTATCCAGGATTGAAAATTTATCAGAATTGTATACAGATTCTATCTCTTTACCAGCAAGATAAAATTCCCTTATCCTCGACATTAGTTTAAAATGTTCGAATTCGGTTTTGTTTTTTTCAGGTGTTATTTTATACAATTGTGATGAAACAAGTGATAATGAATCACGCATATCAGCAATAGATCTTGATGTTGCAGGTTTTCCGTTAACTATTAATTCCGGGTTTACATTTAACGCTTTCCATAATACCTTACCTTGTGCAGGAGAAAGACCAAATCGTTCCTCTGCATAGTTAACAACAAATTTTTCGGGATTAAGAGGTGTTGTATCTTTAAGTGAGTGCGCATAAGCTGCAAGTAGTATTCTGAAACCGGACAAAGGGTAGGTGTTTCTTATTTGTTGCATATCAATAACTTCGTTTCCGACATCCCATGTGTAACCGTATACTCCTGATGTTGACCATGATGTCATGATAATACCTGTGTATCCTGCTTTCCGGGCATAAGGGATGAATTCACTCTGGTTCGAAAAATGTTTTCCCCAACACGTGACAAAATAATTATCGGGATGGCTTCTTATAGCCGGCGCGCCCCAGAATTCCAGACCCCTGGATTGAAGGGCACTGATATTTCCAAAATAATTTGTTTTCCATCCGTAGTTCCAGTCGACAAATATGGTTTGTGGAGGTAATTCCGAAGCTGCTTCAGGATATTTGAGCAGAATATCAGCCCACATAACCGGAGTTTTGCCCATGCTGATGACTATATTACATATCATCTTCATGTAATCAACAAAAAGTTTCGATTTACCTTCGGCTAAGGCTTTTTTCGAGCATTCCGGACAATGACCTAAAAGATATGTCTCGTCGCCTCCTATATGAAAATATTTTGAATGATGCACAGACGATAAGTCAGTAAAAAGTCTTGTAAACAGGATGCTGTCCTCTTTGATTTTTAACGGACATATCTGGGATATCTCTTTTTCATCTTCGCGAAGATTACAGTACCTGTCATGTTTCACAATGTATTCTACATGACCAAAGCATTGTTGCAATGGAATTACATCAATGCCAAGCTTTTCACAATAACCGATAAACTCTGTTACTTCCTCCCTTGTATATGCCAATTCATTCGATATAGTCGCATCTTTGTCAAAAGGGTACGAAGCTTCCCATTCCATGACAAGTGTATTCAGTCCAAGTGAAGCCATTTCTCTTGCAAAATCCTTAAGTGCCTTAATCGTCATAACCTGAATCCTGAGATCTAAATGAAACCCCCTTATTTTAAAGCTTTAGCCATTTTCAGTGCGATGCTCAGGTGATGAAGATAGCTGACATAGACCTGGTTGGACTCTTCCAAATATTAAGGTTGCAATAAGCAATGTAAAAACTAACAAACGACGGGTTGAATGATTTTTTGAGCTGATATTCATATCTTATGGTTTTTATTTTCAGTGTTTTTTACTCCGGAAGTTTTAACCTGCTTATCTTTAAATTCAATAGTTTCCTTAGAGCCCTTTGAATCAGTCAGGATAAGGCTAATATCCTTATTCCTGATTACCTGTTGAATTTTCATATTTTCCGGTGATTTATTCACCGGATACAAGATGAAAGATGAATGGACTGTGTCAAAACCATGAAGGTTATATGATGCATATTGAGCCGGTCTGTTTATCCCTTTTACACTTAGTTGTCCATCTTTTAGTTCCAGCTTGTCAATAAGTGATATATCGCATGGAATAATTTCCAATTGATCATCAATGCGTATAGATCCGGATTCATCATTTTTCGTAATCTTACAGACAGGGAGATGAAAAAGTATTTCAAAGCTGTGTTCGCCGGTACCTTCAAATTGATCATATATGATGGCAAAATCATCTCTTACCAAAACAACTGAACGATACCAATTTACTGAAGAATTGGTTTCTTCAGACGAGGGTGAAATCATTCTGCAATATTGCAGATCACCATCCTGATTCCAGTCAGTAATTTTATTCCGGGTTATCCGGTTGTTTGTCCACAATTTGTCACCTGAGGTTTCAGCATCAGTTTTTCCGTCAATTATTACTGTATTATGAGCTCTGCAGGTCCTGTACCATTGAATAAGAGCCGGATCATCATAATTACAACAACCGCTGTCGATAATCATTGGTCTTTCTGCATACCACATGTTAAACGCAAGGCGGCCGGCATGATCATGTCCACCAATATTGGATGCAGGATTCATTAAAAAATACCATTTATTCTTTGTATTTTCTTTTCTGAAAACAGCAATCTGGGTATCCTTGAAAAAAACGCTTTGATGGTTGCCAGAAGAGTTCTTTCCTGTTATTTTTTCAATCAAAGGAATTGTCGGGGATACCGGCATTTCAAAAGAATCATTTATCTGAGGCATGGTACCATCGGGTTGTGCTACGGAAGCCATGAACCCCATCATGTTCTTCAATCCTGTGATATAGTTTTGGAGTGATTCAAACCCATTGGATTTTAAAAGCAGATAGGCGTCCCTGAAAATATGAGCCTCGAAGGGAAAATATCCGAACATCTGTTCCTTATTCCCTCCATCAGGATAGAAAGCCTTCTCAAGATGATGGTTCAGAATAACTCTGCCCTTTTCAATTAATTCAGCAGAGCCGGGAATGCCGGGAAATAGAATGCCAAGATATAACATGGCAAGTGCACCGTGTGATTGATGATTAAACTCATTTAACGGTTGCTGGCCAAAACCAGATAAAAGAACAGTGGAATGATCTTTGAGTGAAGTAACTATCATCTGGTATTCCTCAGGGGAAAGACCTTCTGCTCCAAGAAAGAGACACCATGAAAGATGAATAGACCTCCATGCTACCTGCATATCGCGCCAGTTAAATCCTTTTGCGTGTTGATCGGGTTTGTACGGGTTCTCTGAAATCCAAAGCGAAATAATCCGCATCATGTCGTCCAGATAGGTTCTGTCTTTTGTTAAATAATATAAACGTGCAAAAGATGGCAGATAGTAAAACCTGTTTAGCCATACACTTTTTTCAATTGACTTTTGCTCAAATGTATCCCAGCCAATCGGATTACCATATATTTTTTCCAGAAGCCCGTTTCGAATCTCTTTTACAATTGTTGCATCTTCTTCACCTTTTAACAACTGCATCTGAATGAATTTTCCACCCTGATCTTTTGGAATATAATCTCCGAAATTATATTCCTTCACGAATCTGTAAAACGGGAATACAGGGATTGACCGATCATTCACTTCCTGAAGTCCTTCAGGTTCATTTTTTATTGTCTGTAGTATCGTATCCAAAAATGAAGGATTTATAAATAAACCTGCTGAGCTATACACAGCAGCTCGCTTTAGGAATTTTCGGCGATCATGTTTCATTTTAAATACTATTTTAATAATGACAAATCACAGGAAGCCTCATCGAAATAAAAGTTACAATCTGGATGTCTCTGAAGCACAGAAGCAGGGCAACTTGTTGTGACAGGCCCGGTAATTGTTTGTCCTACAGCATTACGCTTATTTATACCGGGAACTACACAAAACAGGTGTGATGCCTGCATAAAAACCGGAATTGTCAATGTCAATGCTTTCTGAGGTACCAGGTCAAGGCTGGGAAAACAACCATCATTCACCTGTTGTTTGCGACAAACCTGATCAAGGGTAACTTCTTTCATAAGTAAAGGATCGTTGAAATCAGCAAAAGGAGGATCATTAAACGCAATATGGCCGTTTTCCCCGATACCCAGACAAATTATATCAATTGGAGCAATTGCAATTAAACCGGAATAACGTTTCATTTCCAGAGCTATATCATTATTACCATCAATCGTATAAACATGTTTAAACGGCACTTTGTCAAACAACCGGTTTTTAAGATAAGCTGAGAACAATTGTTCTGATTCAGCTGGCAGACCAATGTATTCGTCCATGTGAAATGCTGTAATGCGGTTCCAGTCAATTGTTTTGCTTTCGACCAGACAATCCAGTATTTCATTTTGTGAAGGTGCAGCTGCAAATACCATTCGTATTTCATCTTTTATCTTGAGCAATGCGTTGATTCTTTTTTCCACATCGTTACTTGCAGCAATTCCCATTGATTTTCTTGTCGGGAAAACATGAATACTTAAATTTTTTTGGTTCTCAATATTCATTTTAGCATTATTTTATATTAGTATAAATTGATGATTATTAAAAAGATGTGACAGAATTTATTCATATGAATAATTTTTTTAAAGAAAGGAAATTATTAATTCATTGTGAATGCTAAGATTTTTTTGTTAAAAAATACCATTTCTAAAGCAGATAAAAGGCAATCTTTCATTTTACACTTTCGGAATGGATTGCCCTAGCATAAAATTAACCCAAATTAATCAGAGATCCTGCTTTTTAGTTTTAAAACAGCCTGAAAATGCCTTATGCATGTCTGTCACGTGAGACATAATTAATACTACATCTGAAGAATACGAAGCCATCTGATACTATTTCCTGATGTATTCTCATTATTCGTGTTTAAGTATGTTTTTTATTATCAAAAGAAAAATGACATAGGATAAAACAGGTAGTTGATTTGTCACTGAATCCCATAAGAATGCATATATGTCTTCGGGTAATAATCCTGCTCCCGTCAGGGTGAACAATTTCTACAGGATACGGATATGCTATTACTCCGTATAAAAACCTATTTGCAATGATTAAAAATGAAAAGACAATCAGAAACTTTATTTTTATTTCTGAACTGTATAATTCTCAAAATGAATATCTTTAAGCAGGCCTCAAAACTGCTTTGGAAAGTTATTTGCTTTTTTCCGGATTGTCAGGGTTATCATCTGAATAAGGTTTTGCATACAGGTCTTCGACCTTTATATTGGGTTTTTCTGTATTCTCCTGCGGATCAATGTTTTCATCCGAATAAGGTTTTGCGTACAGATCCTCAACTTTAACCCTGCCATCTTCAGGCTCTGTGGGGGTGACATTCTGATCCTGTTCTTCTCTGGCCCTGCTGTTGAAATAGACAATGGTTGAGAATATCGGCATCAATGGAAGTGTCAGAGCGCTGACTGCTGCTGACAGAAAAATGTAAGCAGGATTCTCTGTTATCTTGATAGTATCGATGGCTCCTGCTTCAGGATTAATTATTGAATTAAGCAGATCTCCTGAGAAGGGCAGAAGGATCATACTTGATAACATTATTGATATGACGATAAGGATTATAAGGAATACAGAAACCAGTCCTATGTTTGACCAGAAGTTTTTATGGGCAAGTTTTATGGTTCTTGTTATTGCGTTAGCAATATTATTTCCTTCTACCATTAATACAGGTAAAATGAAAAAGTAAAGTGTCAATATATATATGACTGAAAAGATGGCTCCAACCACAAGAAGAACCAGTCCTAGAGCAATTGCTATCGAACCTGCAAATGCAAGTAATACCATCAGGATAAGGTACGGAATAAAATGTTTCAATGACCTGACTGCAGAGATGAAGATATTATTATCACTGTTAAGAGGGTTATAGATAACATAGTATTGAATAAAGGTCGAAAAAAGAAGATTTAAAACAGAGATAAGCAAAATAGGAACAATGTAATTCTTGATCTTTTCAAGCATGACTGCCGGATCAGTAATTGTCTGCAATTCTTTTAAATTTATCATTGAAGAAGCATATTGAACAATCAATGACATGCACAGGGAAGCTAAGAATAATACGAGAAAATGTTTCTTATAAAAATCCCATAATGAACTTATTGCGCTGTCAATGTTATGCTTGTTATAGAGTGGATGATTACTGAACTGATGCATGATTCCTATTTAATTTATTTTGCCCAAAGCTAATCAATAATTGTTAATGCAAATTTAACAATAGACCTTAAACTTCGTAATCTGTTTAAGAAACTTATTTCCCTTTTCGCCACCGTCTTAAAATGCTGCTGAAAGGAACTGATGTACTGGGTTTTCTGTCAATAAAAATCCCTTCATTTACAGCTTTTATGTCTTCAATGGTATAAAACGCTTTAGGGTTGAACAGGTTGATGGTTTCCAGAACATTATCAAGTTTGTTTCTCTGGACAATAGTATAAATGATATGTACCTCTTTTCTTGCACCATGTGCTTTGACCACAGTAGCACCATAACCGTTTTCATTAAGAGTCCGGACTAGTTCTGAACCTCTCTCGTGGGCGAAGACTCTTACCATCAGAATGCCCATAGCCAGTTTCTCCTCAATTATCATCCCTACGAAATTGCCTGTTGCAAAACCAGCTGCATATGCAATGTAATTTATATAATTATCCAGGTTCTGCATGATCTTGCTTATTGCAGTTATCCAGATAAGTATTTCGAAGAATCCGAGAAAAGGAGCAATATTTTTCTTCCCTTTTGAAACAAAAATAATACGCATTGTCCCAATTGAAACATCGCATATTCTGGCCAAAAATATAAATATTGGTATCAGAACATAACTGAATACATTCGAATCAAAGAATGAGGTTTCCATGTCAGACATTTTTAATTATAAGCAAATATAACTAAAAGGCACTAGAAGCACTAGAAGCTCTAGAGGCATTAGAGGCATTAAAGCTTTTAAATCCTTTAAAGCCTATAAAGCCTTTATAGCCTTATTTTTTGTACTTTTATAAAATAATAAAACGAGAGAAATGGGCAGATATAAGTTGACAATCGAATATGACGGGACGCGCTATTCAGGATGGCAGATGCAGAAAGGCGGTAAAACAATTCAGGGTGAAATACTTGATGCATGCAGGGAGGTGTTCAAGGGTGCAGAAATAGATCTTTTCGGAGCCGGACGCACTGACGGTGGCGTTCATGCATTGGGTCAGATTGCACATTTAGGTGTCGAAACAGATATAGCACCTCTCAGAATAAAATATGGCATTAACGATAATCTTCCACCCGATATATGTATCTTAAATGTTGAGGAAGCTAATCCAAAATTTCATGCGAGGCATGATGCTAATGCCAGGAGTTACATTTACCAGATAAGCAGACGACGCACAGCTTTTGGGAAAAAATATGTATGGTGGATAAAAGATCAGCTCGATGTTGAACTGATGAACGAAGCTGCTAAATATTTTTCGGGACTGAAAGATTACAGGTACTTTACAGATGAAGCACAGGAACAATCTTCCACCAAAGTGGAGATATTACATGCCAGGGTAAATGATTTTGGGGATATGCTTGTTTTTCATGTTGTAGGTTCTCATTTCCTCTGGAAACAGGTTCGCAGAATGACAGGAGTCCTGGCCGAAGTTGGTCGCGGTAAGCTCAAGCCGGCCGATGTCGCCTCTTTCTTCAAAATCAAAACAGATATCCCTGCAAAACTGACTGCACCTCCCAGTGGATTATTTCTTGAGAAGGTTTATTACAGAGATGAAGAGATTTCATATCAGACAAACCCGGTAATAAGGATCTGACAGTAACTCTTCCGATTTCAATATGAACTAACGATAATTCCCGTCAAACCCTATTGACCTGGTCTCAAAAGGGCGGATGAGTTCATCTGTCAGAACGCTTAGTTCTCTTCTGGTAACAGGCATCCTGAGGTCAAATTTTCTGCTCATCCTGCTGTTCCAGATTTCCTTGATTTCTGTTGTGACATCTTTATTGAGAAATGCAGAAAGCAAATTGGCAGCTTTTTGCAGGGTGAGCAGCGATTGATCACCGGTAACTGCATATTCACTTTTAAAAGTATTCAAACCTTCTGAAAACTCTTTTACAGAGAGTGTGGAATCAGGATAGAACCATGATCTGTTTGCCCATTGGAAAGGTTCTCCTGTTAATTTGAGAATACCCGATGCAGTTATTCTCTGAATGCTCTGAAACTCTTTATCTGCGGGACTGACATCAAACAACGGCATCAGATAGGCTCCTGCATCAAGCAAAGTCTGCTGCAATTTACGGATGTTAATGTCTCTTACATTTTGGTTGTTTATAACACTTAATGCAGCAAGAGCACCGGCTGCCTGTCCTGTAAGCATAACACATGGCTGGAGACGTGTTGATCCGTTAATCAGATTGGATACTGATATGGCTTTGTCAGATACAATCAAACCATCTGTCTTTTCGGGGATAAGAGTTCCCAGAGGAATGTTGAATGATGGTACTGCCGGAAATTTGATCTCCGGTGCATCAGGGTTACAGCCATGATGATGATCGACAGGATAATCCCCGACAGAGATCCCTGTACGGTATAAGGGTTCTTTCCCATACCTGTCGAGTATATGATTCATATTGAACCGTTCAATTCCGCGAAGACGACGCCCTTCCCGATGGTATGGTACAAACGCAAGCCTGTCTTTTGTAGGGAATTCATCATCAGCAAGTCCGATATTTTTGTAGCCTAGCTCTGTTTGGATATAATAAACAAATGCAAGCGTGCGCTCCTTAGCCTTTATCAGCTCTTTATTGCGTTCGGCCCATCCCATTTCTACGACATTCAGGTAAATATCATTACCCTTATCGGGCCAGTTTATCATAAATTTATTGTTTGGAAGACGACCATAACTCAGCATCTTGTCACAATCCTCAATCTTGCTGCCGGCTTCAGCACAACAGCCTTTGAATAGTCCGGGGTTATAATTGCGGGGTTTTTTGATGGTTTTGTCAGTTCCCGCTCCATAATCCTTCAAAACAGCAACCCATGTCAGGTCCTGAACAATATTATTTGCACTTTCAGGAGCCATCTCTTCGCCTGATACTGAACGGGCTTCCATGCCAAGGTCGTATCCGGCACCGGCCATAGCCAGACCATCTCCCAGATCAGTAGCGTCAATCACCACTTTTGCTTTAACAGTCAGACAGTCACCTTTTTCATTCTCAAAAACAGCACCTGTCACCTTATTGCTTTCCTTCAGAACATTTGTCAGGTGATAGCCATATATGACCGATAGCTGCTTCGTTTCTGCTGCCATTGATTTCAGAATACTATCACCTATATGGGGTTCAAACTGGGTTAAGCTTACCCATCCTGTCCTAAGGGCAGCTTCACCTCCATAGTAATTTCTGAGCCTGCCCCGGAATTCATTCCATATACCGGAATTAAGATAATGATTTCCATCAGTAGCACTTACTCCGCCTGCTGTCAACATACCTCCCAACCATGGTGTCTCTTCGACAACAAGTGTCGGTACATTCAATCTGGCCGATTGTAATCCTGCTGAAATTCCACTTGTCGTTCCGCCTATAACAAGAACATCAGTATTCATGTTTTGTTCTTTTGATTTGCAGGCGCTCAGAATTAATATAGAGAAGAAGAAGAATGATAGTGCATACGATATTTTTTTCATATTTTTCTCTTTTAGGATGGGTAGGCAATTTTGCTTTTTTCAGTTCAATTTTTTTGTTGTCAGTTGTGCTTGTTTAGTCATTCCTTTTTTTCGACATATACCTTATTTAGTATACTTTAATCTCAGGTCAAGTATCCTGTCATATACGAAATAGCATGGATCATCGCATTTGTCCTCATCATATTTAACCCTGGGTGTGGCTGAATCGACTGCAATGTATGTATCGGCAGATTCTACATAGGTGGCAGTTGCCGTATATGTTTTATTAAGATTCACCATATAATAAAATGATGCTGAGGTTGTTTCAGTTTTAGCAAGCAGAACACTGTCTTCCAGGTTGCCTTCATATATTTTAACCAACGTTTTGAAATAGCCGTCTTTGCCAAGCTTAATCTCAAGTTCGGCTTTTTCAGGTTCTTCCTCAAAACAGTCAGAGCATTTCATGTTATAACCGTGCTCTTCACATGAAAAAGAAAATACTACAATGAGAAAGAATAATATTCTTAAAAAATGATTCATGATTCTTTTTACCATCTTACAGGTTTAACATATGTCCTGACTTTGTCGAAAAAATAGTTGTATGATAATCCTATCCTGAACCATATAGGTCCGTCATTATAATATGATGTTTTCTGGTACTCCACCCCGGTAAATAAAGAAACATTTTTTTTAGTCATCTTAATTGATAAAGAAGGGATTGCCATAAAATTATGTTCCGGAGTATAAAGAGTTCCTTTTAGTTTGTTCCCAAAAGAATAGCCGCCTAAAAGGGAAGCAGAAAGAAAAAAATTTGTTTTGTTTAAACGGTCAGACAAAGAGAAATCTTTGAATACTCCGGCATAAGCTACAGATCCCTTATCCATATATTGATAATACAAATGTTCTGAACTTTTTACCAGTACCCTTGTATACCATAGCTTCATGTCGCATCCAAAAGTAAATCCCAAATTAAAATATGGCTCTTTAAAAGAAAGATTTATTCCGGTATAATAATCATGAAGGCCAAATCTTGACGATGCTGAAATTGCTGCCTGATCAATACCTAATCTGATATTTCCGGAGACATTATTGCTTTTGAGAAGACTAACCATCTCTTTTCTTCTGTATTTTGTTGCAACGATATAAGGATCGACAGGGGCACTTCCCGGTTTTGTCCAGTTGTTTTCTTTTTTCAGAAGGTACCTGACAGCATCAGCCTGGTTAGCCATAATTGAAAGATCCAATGCATTGTAATTGTCTTTATTCAAAGCATATATGTTGGCTCCATGTTTATAAAGAATATCCATTAACAGAGTATCGCCGTAATACGCGGACATCAGGAATGGGGTGTACCCGTCATTGTCTTCTACTTCCGAATTGGCGCCATTCTGGACAAGCAAATCGGTTACATCGGGATAACCTTCCTGTACTGATGCCATAAGGGGAGTTATCCCCTCTTTCGATTTTGCATCAACAGGGGCATCATAATAAAGCAAAAGATCAACCATATCAAGGTAACCGTTTAAAGCGGCATAATGAAGAGGTGTTGCTCCGTAATTGTCAGTACAATCTATTTTTGCACCTGCACGTATAAGAGCTTCTGTAATCTCAAAGAACCTGCTTTTAACAGATATCAGCAAAGGTGTTTCGTTATATGGAGTAGATTTATTAAGGTCCGGACCATAATTCAGCAGAGTCAAAACAGCGTCAAGCTTGTTATCAAGGATGGCAAAAAGAAGAGGAGTTATTCCTTCCTCGGTTGAGGCATTAATGTCAGCTCCCTTGTTAAGAAGACGGATTATCTCAGATGTATAACCCTTATATGACGCAACCATAAGATTGTACTCAAGGGAATATGGATAATCTGAAGGAACATACGATGAAGTGTCAATAATGAGGATTGTATCCTGTTTTTGGCCTAATGAAGCATTCTGTGCATCAGATATCGCAGAATGAGATATGAATGCAGCAAAAAACAAAACCCATAAAAATGACTGTCTGACCATTGCCATGGATACAAAGTTAATTGTTTGATTCTTTTTTCCAGCTTTAATATATAATTCTGTTGAAATATTTTATTAACTATGTTTGCATTAGTATTATTGTATTTATAGCAATTTACTTGCAGTGGTAAAAAAATACTGTTTATTTTTGCCTTTTGAAATAATTACGCATTGGGTTCAAGGATAAAAATATTATTTATTGTCATCTTAGTATCGCTGGTGAGCTTAAATCCGGGTGCCAAAGAAAATAGCATTGAGAGCACCGATAAGCTTGTGTCTGAAAATGTAAGACTTACAAATGAATTTTCCTCAGGAGCTGAATTTTCCGGAATTGAAAAAAACATTAATTCCTTTCTTTACAGGTGGTCGATTAAAGGTGCTTCAGTTGCTATCGCAAAAGATGGAAAACTGGTTTATGCCAGAGGTTTTGGATATGCCGATACAGCAACATTGACTGAGAGCCAGCCATATAATCTTTTCAGGATAGCAAGCATCTCAAAGCTGGTGACTGCAATAGCGGTTATGAAACTCAATGAAGAAGGAAAGTTGTCGCTTGACGATAAAGTATTCGGGCAGAATGGAATATTAAATGATGAGTATTTTAGTAATCCAAAAGACAAAAGAGTATACGATATCACTGTTGCACATCTTTTAAGTCATGAAGCTGGCTGGACGCAAAGATATGGTGATCAGATGTTTATGCCTGACGTGATTGCTAAGGATATGGGAGTCGACCTTCCTGTTGACACAAAAACAATTTTACGGTTTGCTTTAAATAAAAAGCTTCATTATACTCCGGGAGCAGGCCGTGCATATTCAAATCTTGGATATAGTGTTCTTGGATTAATAGTTGAGAAAGTATCGGGGATGTCATATAAGGATTATTGCAGAAAAAATATTCTTGAACCCCTTGGGATTTATGACATGACTATTGCAAGAAACCTTCCTTCTGAAAAAGCGCCTTATGAAGTAACTTATTATGAATCACCTGATGTTTCATTAAAACCTTCAATATACGGAACAGGCGAGATGGTAATGCCTTGCTACGGTGGTAATGATATAACTGCTCTCGGTGGGGCAGGGGCATGGCTTGCAACGGCTCCCGATCTTATACGACTGATGCTGGCAGTTGATGGTTTCAAAACACGACCGGATATCTTAAGCGATAAGAGCCTTCATTTTATGACTGATAATGATAATGGCTTTGCCCCGGTAGGTTGGAAGGCAACAGAACTTGACGGTACCTGGTGGAGAACGGGTTCATTCCCCGGAACAGCCGGTATGATGAAAAGGCAACCTGATGGGATATCATGGGTTGTTCTTCTGAATACAAGTGCATGGAATGGACCGGATATTTACTCCTACATCAACAGAATGATGACCAGGGTTGTTTCTCAGGTCAGGCAATGGCCTGATTATGATCTTTTTAATTACTCACTTCCTGTCCCACTGAAAGTCTCTATGGCTGAACACTTAAACTTCTGATTATGTGTTTCTCGGTGAATGTCAATCTTGTTAAGGAAGAACTTGAAAAAAGGTATGGATCAACATTGATTGATCACGACAAATACCGACCCAGTTATTATTATCATGCATTTGGTCTTCCGGAATTGCCTGCAGTCTGCTCAGGGATGCCGGGGAAAATAAAACTTCTTAAGTGGGGATTAATACCATCGTGGGTAAAGACTAATGACGATGCACAAAAAATAAGATTTAAAACTTTTAATGCACGTTCAGAAAGCATAAGAGAGAAACCCTCCTTCGCCTCCTCCTTCAGGTCCAAAAGATGCATTATACCGGTTGCGGGTTTTTTTGAATGGCAGAATGTGGGGGACAAGAAGCTGCCATGGTATATCTGTCATTCGGGGAATGAGATATTGTCAATAGCCGGTTTGTATGATGAGTGGGTCTGTAATACTACAGGGGAGATCTTTGATACTTTCTCTATTATCACCACTGATGCAAATGAGCTGATGGCTGAAATACACAACTCAGCTAAAAGAATGCCTGCCATACTAGACAGAAAAGGAGAAACAGACTGGTTGGATATTGAAGTTCCGCTGTCTGATGTTCCTGGTTTACTTAAACCTTGCTCCTCCGAGATTCTTAATGCTCACACTGTCAGTCCTCTTGTCAATAACAAAAACGTAAACCGGAATACTCCTGAAGTAATAAAACCCTATAATTATTCAAACGAAAATCTGCTGTTCTAATGAAGAGACAAATCCTTCATTTCTTCATTCCCTGACTATTGTGCAACAAAATGATATGACAATGTACCTGTCTGAATTTTTGGGGCGCTGATATCTGAATTGAATCTGGAAATTTCTGCTGTGGTTAGTGCGGTTTCGACAAGACATGGATCAGATGTTGTGCTCTGGCTTGCAATGATTGTTGCTTTTTCGACATCTCCATTCTGGTTGACCTCTATAGATAATACAACTTTTCCTGATCCCTGACATTTATAAATGGGAATGGGAAGATATGTATGCGTGCGTCCTGCCAGTTCATAGTAAATACGGGTTGGACCTTTATAATTTGAAGCCATCTCCTGCGAATTATCAGATTTATCCTTTTCTGCCTTCGCAGACGATTTGTTCTCAACGGACACATTTTCGTCGGATGCATTTGACCTTTGCCTCTTTTGATCATCTATGAAGTTGTTGGCTCCCAGCTGTCCGCTTTTAATAAGTTCTTCTTTTACTTTGTCTATATAATCTTCCGGATTTATCTTTGGATCAGGTTTGTTGGCAAGATTTCGCGCAATATTCATCATCTCCTCATCTCCTCGAAGAACATTTTCAACCGTTGAGGCCGGTAATTCAACTTTATTTTCCTTAGTAGCAGCGGGAGTCAGTTCTTCCATGGGGGCAATTGCAACCTCAAATACATTCGACAAGTCCTTTTTCAATGACCTGATTTGTAACGACATGAATATGACAAGGGCAAGAAGGTGAATTACGATCGTACCAAGAATACCTGCCAGTTTTCCTTCGAAATTTTTCATACGCTGCGAAATTATAAATTATTACTTTTACTACTCCATTTTATTGTTATTTAATAATTCATTTAGGGTTGATTTTACAGGCAGTAACATTTGTTGAGATTTATTTACCTAAACTATCGATGAAATGAAAAAGGAACTGGTTCTTGAGATTATACAGGAGAGATGGAGTCCTTACTCTTTTTCTTCGAATCCCGTTGAAGAGTATAAATTGAAGGCAATGTTGGAAGCTGCTGGTTATGCCCCATCGTGTTTCAATGAACAACCATGGATGTTTGTATATACAACCCGGCAAAACAAAAAAGTCTTTGATGATTACCTGGGGTTTATGGTCGAATCGAACAGAGTATGGGCTGAAAATTCGTATGCGATTATTATAAGCATGGCACGTATGACATTCTCCTACAATGGAAGCCCTAACAGGTATGCTTTTCACGATACGGGAATGGCCGTGTCAAATCTTCTTCTTCAGGCATATTCTATGGATGTTTATGTTCACCAGATGGCCGGATTTCATGTTGATAAGGTAAAAGAATACTTTAAACTGGGAAACGACATTGAACCTGTGGCAATGATGGCTGTTGGATATCTGGGTGACGGGCTTTCACTCTCTCCTGAACTCCTTGCAAAAGATGAAACAAGGAGACCAAAAAAACATGTGAATGAATTTGCTTTTAAAGAGTCTTTTGAGAACCTTGCTTTTGAGAAGTAGAATTTATAAGATTACTTTTGTTTACTTTTTATCTTCTTTCTGACCTTTGCCTGCTCTGGTTTTGCGCGGTAGTCCTTGTTTTTTAAAAGTCCGTATTTAAGGCTTTTAACAAATTTTGCCCATGCAAAAGGGTTGAGAAGATTATTTGACGCATATTGAGATTTCGTAGCCATTGCATTGAAATTCTGTTCCATGGCATATCTGTAACCGGCTTCAGGAGAAATGGAAACGCCAACCTCATTTGAAATAGCAACATATATTGAAGCAAGATTATCGTTCATGTTTTCAATAACCGGATCAGGTTCCTTTTCCTGAGTTACATCTTTGATAAAATCGCGGTATGTTTTCCATGGAAGGATAGTGACCTCTTCGATATGTATCGTGTCAGTCTCTAATAAAATATCAACCTTACAATTTGTCCCTGCAAAGTCTTGAGGAATAATAGTATGGTATCTTTTAAATCCCATTGCCCTGAAAAAAACTGTATCACCGGGTGTGCTTATTATTGAATAAATACCGGTCCTTTCGCTCATTGTTGCCTTGTGATTTTTTTTTGAAATAACCGATACCCCTGGCACAGGCCTGTAAAATTCATCAATGATAATGCCGCTGACCTGAACGAATTTTTCATTGCCGTTAGTCTGTCCGTTCAAGGCAAAGCCAGACAGAATTATGATGGAGATGATATAAAAGAGTCTCTTCAAAAAGAACTGTAGTTTATCTTATTAATAGATTTTGTCTGCAAAATAAGCATTAATGGACGTAACTATAAAACATTTAACGATAATTTAACTTTCATTTTTTTCATTTTAACCGCTCATCTCTATTTGAAATCAGAATTATCTCTTTCCTGTTTTATTTACATTCCTTCTTCCGGAAAGTAAGAAACAGATATAGTATGAAACGGTTTTTGGAAAAGAAAATTTTAGAATCGTGATTCTTTTATTAAATTCACTTTTCATTTTTATATCAGAAAAATATTTCATTATTTGCCTTGCAATATAGAGTGTCTCTTTTTTGAAAAGAGATTTATTTTTATGGAAACTTTAAACATAACAAGGTAACGGCGCAACGGTGCAACGATGCAACGGCGAAAGAACGAATGGGCGAAAGAGCGAATGTGCGAAAGGGAACAAAGGCATAAACTGCATAACAGCCTAACTACTATACAACTACTACAACTTTTACAACTTTTACAACATTTACAACATTTACAACATTTACAACTACTACAACTTCAACAACATACAACTATATTACAACCTTTCAATAGCTAATTCTTATAAGAAATATGAAAAAAATATTATTACTGGGTGATGAAGCGATAGCTCAGGCTGCATTAGATGCCGGCTTAAGTGGCATGTATGCTTATCCCGGAACTCCTTCAACTGAAATAATGGAGTATATACAATCATCAAAAGATGCTTCAGTGAGGAATATTCACAGAGAATGGTCGTCAAACGAAAAAACAGCAATGGAAGCTGCTCTCGGTATGTCGTATGCCGGCAAAAGAGCTATGGTTGCCATGAAACATGTTGGACTGAATGTGGCTTCTGACTGTTTTATAAATTCTGCAATGACAGGCGTTAATGGAGGGCTTGTTGTTGTCGCAGCTGATGATCCGTCAATGCATTCTTCTCAGAACGAGCAGGATTCAAGGTTTTATGGAAAATTTGCATTGTTGCCATGTTTTGAGCCATCGAATCAGCAGGAGGCCTATGATATGATCTTTGATGCCTTTGAGGTATCAGAAAAATATAAACTTCCGGTTCTTTTCCGTATTACAACACGTCTTGCCCATTCAAGGTCAAGTGTACAGTTAGCGGATGTAGTTCCTGAAAAAAAACTATCGCTCCCCGCCGATCCCAGGCAGTTTATTTTGCTTCCGGCTATTGCAAGAAAAAAGTACAAGGCTTTGTTGTCAGTTTATGAGTCGATAAAATTTGATATCAGGATATCAAAGTACAACTCTTTTAAAGACGGAAAAAAGAGAGAGCTTGGAGTAATTGCATGTGGTATTGCATATAATTATTTCATGGAAAATGTCAGGGATTTTGCCGATAGTATTCCTGTTCTGAAGGTCTCTTCATATCCTTTTCCAAAAGATATGATAAAAGATATTACCGGCAGGTGCAGGGAAGTACTTGTTCTTGAAGAAGGAGCCCCGGTTGTGGAAGAAGGATTAAGGGGTATCCTTGATGAAGGAATAAAAATATATGGCCGACTCGACGGGACAATTCCACGTGACGGAGAGTTAAGTCCTGCTATTGTTGCAAAAGCGCTTGGATTGCCTGTTAACTATGGGAATGTTGTGCCATCGCTGGTAAAAATGAGGCCTCCTTCATTTTGCAAAGGATGCGGACACGGCGATATGTTCAATTCATTAACCGAAGCAGTAAAACCATATAGCCAGGCAAGGGTGTTTTCTGATATTGGCTGCTATACCCTCGGGGCAATGCCTCCTTACAATGCAATTGTTTCGTGTGTAGATATGGGAGCTTCAGTTACTATGTCAATCGGTGCTGCCGATGCCGGATTATTTCCTTCAATTGCCGTTATAGGGGATTCCACTTTTACTCATTCAGGAATGACCGGCCTGCTGGACGCAGTAATTAAGAACTCTCCTGTAACAATAATAATCTCCGATAACTCAACAACAGGGATGACCGGCGGCCAGAAATCGCAGGCAACAGGACGTCTTGAGCAGATATGTAAAGGACTCGGAGTTGCGGAAGAGCACCTTAAGGTAATAATTCCTTTGCATAAGAATCACGAGGAAAATGTGCACATAATGCAGACAGAATTTGAATACAAGGGAGTTTCAGTCATTATATCAGCCCGTGAATGCATTCAGACAGCAGCACGCAGAAAAAGATCAGAAGCTTCAAACGAGTAAAAAATGAATAGAAATGAAAAACGACATTATATTATCAGGTGTAGGCGGACAGGGTATTCTATCTATAGCCTCTGTTATCGGACTTGCTGCAGTGGAAAATGACATTTTTTTAAAACAGGCTGAAGTTCATGGTATGAGCCAGAGAGGAGGGGATGTGCAATCGCATTTGAGACTTTCAGATAAATATATATATTCCGATCTGATACCTCTTGGCAATGCTGACCTTATAATCTCTATGGAACCAATGGAATCATTAAGATATCTGCCATGGCTCTCAAAGAACGGCTGGCTGGTGACCAACTCAAATCCGTTAGTGAACATTAATGATTATCCTCCTGTTGAAGAGATTGTTAAAGAGATAAACAGGATTGAAAATCATGTATTAATTGATGCAGACTCTATCGCTAAAGAATTCGGATCTGCCAGGTCAGGTAATATTGTACTTCTTGGGGCTGCATCGCACTTTATTAATAATATGCCTTTTGAAAGTCTCGAAAATGCTGTCAGAAAACTGTTTGCCCGAAAAGGTGAAGAGATTGTAGAGCTTAACCTGAAAGCACTCAAGGCAGGACGGGATTTTTCTGCTCAATAATCAGCAAAAAACGATATTGATTGCATTTTAAGTTGATAACCAGATGATTATCAATCAGTATGGTAATCTGTTCTGATTAAAATCTGAACAGGGCATTTATGTAAATAGCATCTGAATCTTGTCTGCTTTTTTCACGGGGATGTGTTCCCTGGTAATTAAGAGCCATTTTAACGTTCTGATTGAAAGAATATTGGATACCAACTATTGAAAAATCTCCATCTTTGAGATGATTCCATCGTTTTGTGTCACCTGATGCTGTGAATGAGGTGGCACGATCGTAACGTGTGAAGAGCTCTATTTTTTCAGATACATTCACTCCACCTGTCCCTGAAATACCCCACGAATCGTGCCCTTCTATCAGATCAAGATTTGATTTGTAGCTTGTCTCAACGCCGACAGTAACAAGTTCATTTTTAAATCCGGCAAACCCGACCAGAGTACATTGCCATACCCCATCCGGTCTGTCGATATCTCCGTAGAGTCTTATTGCAAACTGTTTTGTCGGAGTGACAGTCAGTCCTGCAGAAGTTTTTACACTATTGTCAGTTTGAATTTCGGTATAACCTTCTCCGTTCATTATGGAAAAATCGCCTTTAATGATATCATTAAACTTATAATCCACAACTACACCAAGATCGGCAACATTACCGTATCCATTAATCGACTGGTAAGTGTTTGCAACATATCTTTTACCCCAGAATTTCTGCTGAAAATCAAAAAGTCTGGTACTGGTTATTCCGAAATTTATTTTGAGATTATCTTTAGAATATGATACAGAAGCCTCCCTGAAGTAGGCATATCTGCGGTGAACAGCATCTGATGGCAGATCGTCAGGACTGCCTATATTGACAATTATTGAACCGGAGAAATCTCCGGCCGGAAGAAAATTGTAACCAAGATATGCCCTGTTGAGTCCAAATCCCGTTGTTTTGGATGTATCATTTATATTGCTGTGAAAGTCTGTGAAGATTTCTGTAACAGGTTTTCCTGTATAATCAAATGCCGGTTTCTGTGAATAACCTGTATGACATATTATTAGGGACAAGATTGAAAGCGGTAAAATATTTTTCATAACGTAAAAATCAGTTCGTTTTTTTGGTGGTTGATAAAGATACATTTACAAATCAATTCTTTTTATTGCATTTAATACTTTTAACAAATTTTATTAAATGTTGTACTAAAAGCCCTGCATTCCCCCCACTAAAGAGGGTTTTGCAAGAGATTGGGATTCAATAAGTCCCCTTTAGGCCAGCACTGACCGAAGCGTCAGTGAAATTTAGGGGTAAACAAGGATTAAAACCTTTTGAGACAGCCTCTTCACAGGAAATGGTGTTTTCAGAAACAGCTAAGGCCGGGTTACAAACAGATATCCGGTTTAGCGGGTTGTAAATTCGATGCTGATAACTATTTTTAACCATAAATGTATAACTTAGCGCCTTTAAAATAAATAAAGCAATGACTGACGATTCATTTAATAAAGCGGAACAATTTTTGGCAATTTCCTCACAGTATAAATTAGGAAGTCTTGTGACGGAATCATCTCATCCTTTAACAAGAAATCTTTCATTTCTGGCAAATAATAATCTGCCCGAAGCTATTAATGTACTTAAGGAACTTGACAGGCAAACTTTGCAGGTTTTTTCAGAGAAGAGAAATGAAATATGTCATCTGAAGGATGTTATCAGTGATACATTAAAATCAGGTCATAATATTTATTTCTGCGGATGCGGTGCTACGGGAAGGCTTTCACTTACAATTGAAACACTTTGGCGTCAGGTACATGAAAAGAGTGATCTTGGCGACAGGGTTTTTAGTTTTATGTCGGGAGGCGATGTGGCGTTGATACGTTCTATTGAAAATTTTGAGGATTTTCCACAATATGGAGCACGACAACTGGTTGAATCAGGCTTTAAAAATGGGGATTTGCTGGTTTCCACCACTGAAGGCGGTGAGACGCCGTTTGTGATCGGAGCTACTGAAAAGGCAGCAGAGATATCTGACAGGAAACCATTTTTCCTGTATTGTAATCCTGATGACCTTTTGATCATGGCAGCTGAAAGATCAAAAAAGGTTATCCAGAATCCTGATATTGAAAAGATAAACCTGACAGTCGGTCCAATGGGTATTACCGGCAGTACAAGAATGCAGGCATCCACAATACTTCTTGCTGCCGCAGGAATTGCATTATTTTATTATAATGACACTAATGAGTCTTTAGGAAAAGCAATTGATGATTTGGCTGAATTCTGGAATTCGGCGGATTTTCATTTTATTGAGAAATTTATTGAGCTGGAAAGCGGATTTTATAAAAAAGGAGACTTCCTGCTATATGAAACTGATAATAAACTTGGTATAACGGTTATAACCGATACAACGGAACGTTCTCCTACATTCAGCCTTTATCCATTCGAGAATGTGAATGAAGAACCTAACATGTCACTCTGTTATCTCTATATGCCTGATGCTCCTGACAGTGAGACCGCATGGAAAAAGTTATTATGGAGAAATCCAAGGGCGCTGGAGTGGGCAGACATTAACGGAGTAGCCTCAGGAAAACGATTACTTGGTTTTGATTTCAGCAGCAAGGTGCTTGCAAGAAGAGAGAATATGAACAAAAAAACTGAACAACACAGGTTCAGGATAGTATATAAGGATAACGGAATAGATTTCTCTCTTGAAAATGAACATCATTTTCTGAAGACTCCTTTTACAAATCCTCTGTTTACCCATCTGGTTCTCAAGATGATTTTAAACTCTCACTCAACACTGATTATGGGTCGACTGGGGAGATATGAAGGAAATGTTATGACGTTTGTAAGAGCAAGCAATAATAAGCTGATTGACAGGGCTATCAGATACATCGATCTAATCCTGAAAAACAAGAAGATCACACTTTCTTACAGTGACCTTGCTCACGTTCTGTTCGACATGATTGAGGTTACTTCTGCTGATCAGTCAATTGTTCTTGCAACGGTGGCTGAAGTTGAAAAGCGAAATAAGAAAAAATAATCCCGGTTGGGTTTGGTGACAAGAAATGAGGATGTATCAAAAGTGTTAATTAAGATAAATATTTTCCTTAGTGCTCTTTATGTAACCTTTGTGTCCTTTGTGGTTCAATGATTTATGAATAACCACGAAGAGCACAAAGGATACACGAAGAACGCAAAGGACTTTTGATACACCCCCTTTTTAAATGCAACGACAGGCATCTTTCACATCTCAATACTATTCCAGCTTTTCTTTTTCTATTGCCTTGCCTGACCTGAGGAGAACAAGATCACTTAGTACAATGTCGGTAATGTGTTTTGTGACTCCTTTTTTGTCTTCATATGACCGGTATACAATTTTCCCTTCAACAACAACTTCAGTGCCTTTTTTAAGAAATCTTCCGGCTACATCAGCAAGGCTGTTCCATGCCACAATATTGTGCCATGTCGTTTCATTCACCTTTTGCCCCTCGGCATTTTTGTAGTTGTCAGCTGTGGCAAGCGTGAAATGAGCTACTTTTGAGCCTGATTCAGTAGTTTTTACTTCCGGGTTCTGTCCCAGGTTTCCGATTAGAATTACTCTGTTTTTTAATGAGTTCATGGCTGTATGTTTTGGTTTGACATAAATTAATTTCTTAGCAAACTTAAACCACCCTCTGAACCTGTCCCGGTAATTAACCGTTTGTATACGGTTTGAAATTAATTATAGTCGTTTGCATCCGTTTGAAAACGTTTATATATTTCTATATCAAATTGATATACTTAGATTTTATTTTTATATCTTTATAAAAACATTAGTGCTGTGGAAAAGAAATGTCTCGATTGCGGCGACCTTATACGGGGTCGTACCGATAAGAAGTTCTGTTCTGATCAGTGCCGTAATAATTATAACAACAGGCTTAACCGTGATTCAAACAATTTTGTGCGGAATGTACATGGCCTGTTGAGAAAGAACAGAAGAATACTTGCCGATCTCTATTCTGAAGGGAAAATAAAGGTCCATAAGGATGCTCTTTTTGCCCTTGGCTATAACTTCAGTTTCTTTACACATGTTATTGAAACATCAAAAGGCAACAAGTTCCATTACTGCTTCGAATACGGATATCGCGAAATTGGCGATGATTTTTTGGAAATAAGCGAGAATAGCCAGTATATCACGTATCAATAAAAAGAGGCTGTCTTAAAAGGTTTTAATCCTTGTTTAACCATAAATCCCGCTGACGCTTCGGTCAGTGCTGGCCTAAAGGGGACATATTTAATACCCGTTCATTACAAAGCCCCCTTTAGGGGGGTGGGGGTAATATAGGGCTTGTAAGACAGCTTCCATTTATTAGTAAACTTGCAATGTAAACTCTTGAACCTGAAACATCAGATCACAATATTTTCAGGAGGAGTGGTGTTTGTTTTCCCCGGATCGTTATTATTATCTGTTTTTGTTTTTATAGGGACACAATAACCGGAGTACCTCACAAAATCTATTCTTGCATTATTGATAGAAGCATTGCTTGAACCATTCTTCCCGATAGTAATATAAACATCAAATGAATTTTGCGGGCTGGTTACCTTCATCTTTATTTCATACAGGCCTTTTTCAGTATTATTTTTTAACTCATATGAAGAGGCCTCCCCGTGCATGTTTATTCCTTCAATCGGCATGATGCCATACTGCCGGCCAATATAGGCAGTGCTTATTATTGCTTTCTTGCCGTCGACAACTATATAATTTGCTCTTGGTACAAGATCGATAATTCCTCCACGCGTAAAATACAGTCTTTCAAATTTAATGATGAATTTTCTTGATAAAACAGCTTTCTCAATCATTGCCTGTTCAACAAGCTTTTCCTCCTTCTTAAGTTCATTCTTTGATGATCTTGACTCTTTTGAAGTAGTGCACGATAACATGACTACAGGAGCTATTAAAAGAAATATAATTTTTTTCATGGCTGTACATTTATATATACATTATATCCAAATATCATGCCATGATAAAAGAATTTACCACTCTTTGTTTGCCAGCTCCCAAACGTTTGTAAAACTGATTCTTATTATCTTCTCCATTATATCCCAGTTAATGGTACCAATCTCATCTTTAGGGGTGTGATATTCATCTCTGTGGCCCGGTTTAAATCTCATAACAGGTATACCGGCTTCTACAAAAGCTCTGTGATCGGTTCCGCCGGGAGGATCATTTGAAGGTTGAAAATCAACATTAAGATCAATACCGTATTTATTCAGATTTGCTAAAGTCATCTCCTTAAACATGGGATATGAGTCATTATATGTCAATGAGACATTATTCGGTTCGAGATCGGAGATGTATCTGGATATCATATCAAAATTCACATTCAACTTAACACTTTTCAGAGGAACTGTGGGATTTCTGATCCAGTATCTCGATCCCAGGAGACCGGGCTCTTCTGCTGCCCATAAAGCAATTACAATGGTTTTGTCCGGTTTCTTTCCTGTTTCCATTATTGCTTTAGCAATTGTCATAACACCAACAGTGCCAGATCCGTTATCATCAGCCCCGTTCCAGATATAACCGTTGTGTATTCCCATGTGATCGTAATGTGCTCCAACTACAATAACCTGATCGGGATTATTCCCTTCAATGATGCCTATTATATTTCTTACTGCAACCTGAGTGTTTCTGACATCTGTCTTAATATAAACAGTCTTCCCAGCAAGAGGTGAAATGAAATATGGAACATTTGTATCTGCTTTCTTAATGTAATCATCAATATTATTACCTGTTCCTTTTAGAATTTCATTAGCTGTTTTAACCGATACTGATATTTTAATAAAGCTGTCAGGGGTGTTCTTTGAAGGGATCGTTAACCTTGTATCAGGATTCCATGGACGGGGAACTTCCTCTGAAGGTGACATATTCAGAAAATCCTTTTCTTCCGGTTTACCTATGGTCTTTGATTCAGGGTTAAAGTCAATTACTCCGATTGCACCCATTGTTCTATACATTGCCTCCATCTCCTTTGCAGCAGCTGTCAGTTCTGATGTACTGAGTGATTCTTTTACAAATTCCGGAAAATCCGATATCCTTAGAATGAACTTTCCTTTCACATCCAGTTTGTTGAAATCATTATATTTAAACTTGTCACTCTTGAACCCATAGCCGGCAAAAACAACAGGGGCATCAATTTCCATCTCCTGAGAAGAAGCCCTTGTTAAAAAATCAACATTATATGTGAAATTTATGGTTCTGACCATCTTCCCTTCTGATGTTTTCACTTTAAGGATCTGCTGATCTCCTGTAACCGACTTAAGCAATATGAAATTCTGAAAATATGATCTTTCATTTTCCCAGAAATTATTTGTCATTTCTTTTGCAGCCAGATGATCGCCGCCAGGCTTAACGCCATATAGCTGAAGCATACTTGCTATATAGTCGGCTGAAATATATTCCCCTTTCTCGCCAGCCTGACGACCTTCAGTCCAGTCGGATGATAGAAAATTCAGCTGGGCCTTTATAGCATTTGATGTAATCGCATCCAGCCCTTTCTCAGCCGACGTAGCCTGCCCGTAGATTAGTGATGTTGTTATAATGCTGAAGAATATGATTAAAGATAAATTCCTTTTCATCAGTCGGTATATTTTATGTTATTTTGCTTTTTGAAATTGCGAAGGTAATTATTTATTGTAATTTGTTTTACTATTCTATCTTTGAAAAAAAAGCAAGCGGATTTTTATGAAAAAGATTAATTGGATATTGCTGTTGATAATCGCAATGTGCTCAGAAACATATTGTCAGGAGAAAAACGTATACAATGATGATTATATAGTAAAGATAGGGGATAAGGCTCCTGATTTTACGATAAAAGAGGCAGGAGGTAAATCTTATAAATTGTCTGATCTTAAGGGAAAGGTTGTTATGCTGCAGTTCACTGCAAGCTGGTGCAGCGTATGCCGGACTGAGATGCCTTTTATTGAAAGTGAGATCTGGAAGGAAAAGAAGCCTGCCGAGCTTATTGTAATTGGAATTGACCGTGATGAACCTCTGGAGAAAGTCATTAAGTTTAAGAAAGATTCCGGAATAACTTATCCGCTTGCCCTTGATCCGGGAGCTGCCATCTTCTCTCTTTATGCAGAGAAGGAGGCTGGGATAACGCGGAATGTAATAATTGATCGTTCAGGTAAAATTATTTTTTTAACACGTCTGTATAAGCGGGATGAATTTGATAATATGAAAAGGGTAATCTTTAATGAATTGAATAAAAAGTAACATGTCAGATGAGAATGAAATCAGTAAAAATCATATAAGCATTACAACTTTTTTGGCTTTATCGTGTGTTTATAATAAATTGCGGGTTGTTGTGTGAGTAGATTAGTGAATTGATAAATTGATAAATTAAAAACTTAATTCAGAAACAATGAAAAAACTATTTGTAATTATCTTAATAGCAATGGTCTCCGTTCCTGCTTTTTCGCAAATTAAATTTGGACTTAAGGCTGGTTTGAACACAACCTCTCTGTCGATGGATGACCTTGAGACAGTAAAATCCGGATCCACAGAATATGCCATTTCAGCAGTAAAAGAGGCAAAATATGGTTTTCACGGAGGCGCATTTATGAGGCTTACTCTTCTTGGAATTTACGTTCAACCCGAGCTTTTGTTTTCAACACGAACAAATGAATATACGGTAACAAATGTTTCAAGTACTGTCTCAACTGCCGTAAAACAGAATTTTAATAAACTTGATATTCCGGTAATGGTAGGGTTTAAACTTGGTCCTATCCGTTTGAATGCAGGCCCTGCTGCATCACTCCTGATAAATTCTCCCAAGGATCTTGTTAAGGATTCTGATTTTAAAAGCAATTATAACAAAATGACCATAGGTTACCAGGCTGGTTTAGGCTTTGACCTGTTAAAAACTCTTACCTTCGATGTAAGGTATGAAGGTAGCCTTAAAAAATATCAGAACCAGATTGAGAATGTTACCGGAACAAAGTTTAATATGGACGATCGTCCAAATGCATTTTTATTCAGCGTTGGCTTGATGTTCTAGCAAAACTGAATCATTCATTATCATAGAGAGGTTGTCTCAGAAGGCTTTAATCCTTGTTTACCCCTAAATCTTCCAAAGGGGACTTGTTGAATACCAGGCTATTACAAAGCCCCCTTTAGGGGGTGTGGGGGTAATAAAAAGCTTTTGAGACAGCCTCTTTTTTTTTTACTATCCGGCCTGCTTTGACAGGAGCATCTTGGCTGCAACAAGAAGAAGAAGTATTCCGAATATTTTTTTCAGTACGTTCTGGGGAATGTTCAGGGACAGTTTTGATCCGAAGTATGATCCGATCAGAAACGTGACCGCAAGGATTAATGCGAACCTGATATTTACTTCTCCTGCTTTATAGTAATTATAAGCTGCAATTATGCCTATTGGAGGGAGCATTACCGCAAGACTTGTTCCTTGTGCTGTATGCTGTGACATCCCCATAAAATATACCAGGGCAGGTATCATAACTATTGCACCACCTATTCCCAGCATTCCTGCCATGAATCCTGTGAGTATCCCTATTCCTATAAGGGCTATTAACATTGAAGTTGACATTTTCATTTATTATTAATTTGATATACAATGAGCACAAAATTATTGAGTACAAAATTATTAAAAATAAACCATCCCGGATATAATCGTCGGTGCTGTAACAATTAATTTGTTTTTCACTGAGCCTTGAACTTTAAACCTTGCACCCTGAACCCTGAACCTTGAACTTTGAACTTTGAACCCTGAATCTTGAACCCTGAATCCTAAACCCTGAACCTGAATTCTTAATTTATTTGTCACTTACAACAATATCAGTAAATTTGCGGTCATTCAGAAAGACGATGAAAAAGATTAAGTCATTATTGATATTGTCAGGGATTGGATTTATTGTTCTTCTTTTTATCATTATTTTATACAGGATCCTGTTTGGTGCAAACATAAAAATTAACAAAAAGAGCCAGGCTCTGTATATTCCATCAGGTTCATCATATGAACAGGTGTTGGATACTCTCGGATCAAACCTGATCATAAAAAATCCTGGACTATTTGACTGGATGGCAAAAAAGAAGCATTATCCTGAACTGGTAAAGCCAGGAAAATATGTTATAAATAAGAACCTGAGTTATGGTGAATTAATTAATATTCTGAGATCGGGTCGCCAGACTCCGGTAAAAGTTACATTTAAGTATATCCGGACAGTTAATCAGCTTGCAGGCAAAGTTGGCAAATTGATTGAGGCCGACTCCGTTCAGATAATCAATTTCTTTTCAAATGAATCCAACTATATTAATGATGGGTTTAATAAAGAAAATGTTATTTCAGTATTTATTCCAAACACCTATGAGTTTTATTGGGATACTGATGCCAAAGGATTTTATTCCAGGATGTTAAAGGAATATAAGGCTTTCTGGAATGATCAACGGCTTGCAAAAGCAAAGGGAAAAGGGCTCAACAGGTATGAAGTCTCCATTCTCGCTTCAATAATTGATGATGAAGTTGCAAAACCTGATGAAAAGCCTCGGATTGCAGGGGTATACCTTAACCGGTTGAAAAGAGGAATTCCTCTTCAGGCCTGTCCGACTATAAAATTTGCATTGAACGATTTTACTATTACCAGGATTCTTTTTAAGTATCTTCAGGTCGATTCCCCCTATAATACTTATAAAAATAAAGGATTTCCTCCCGGACCAATTGGTTGCCCTTCAATTGAAGGGATAGATGCGGTTCTCAATGCAGAAGACCATGATTATCTTTATTTTGCTGCAAAGGCTGATTTTTCAGGATATCATAATTTTTCAAAGACACTTTCGGAGCATAATCATTATGCAGCCATTTACCAGAGAGAACTGAACAAACGAAAGATATTCAAATAGATCCTACAACTTCAACTTCACGTTCAAGTACTATTCCGAATTTATCAGAGACTGATTTTTTGATTTTCTCCGATAAGTTGTAAATCTCATTCCCGGAAGCGCCGCCATAGTTTACAAGGACCAGAGCCTGTTTATCATGAACACCTGCATCACCTGTCCTTTTTCCTTTCCACTCACACCGGTCCACGAGCCATCCGGCTGCCAGTTTGATTTTTCCTGAAGGATCATCATAACATGGCATACCCGGATATTGTTTTCTGAGTGCATTGGCAAAGTCTTTTTCAACCAATGGATTCTTGAAAAAGCTTCCTGCATTTCCCAGAACTTCAGGATCTGGTAATTTGCTCCTGCGTATGTTTACGACAGCTTGTCTGACATTTCTGATGTTTGCTCCTCCCAGTTTCGAAATTTCATCGGTTAATGAACCATAATCCAGTCTTAATATTGGATTGGTCGATAACCTGAAATAGACTCTGGTAACAAGGAACTTGTTTTTTAATTCTTCTTTAAAAATGCTGTTTCTGTACCCGAACCGGCATTCTTTATTGGTAAATTCAGAAACAGATCCATCGCTGACAGAAACGGCCCTTACTTTTTCAATAATATCTTTTGCCTCAATTCCATATGCTCCTATGTTTTGTACAGGAGAAGCTCCTACACTGCCCGGAATAAATGAAAGGTTCTCTATCCCTCCATATCCTTTATTTACACACCATTCTACAAAATCATCCCAGATAACTCCAGAACCTGATGATACAATAACATAATCGTTCTTTTGATAATCGGTATTAATTCCTTCAATCTCAGAATGGATAAGGGTTCCTTTAAAATCTTCGGTAAACAACAGGTTACTTCCTCCTCCGATTATAAAGAGCGGATGCTTAAGATCTTTTCCGTTTTTCAGAATTCCTACAGCCTCATCCTCGTCTTTTATTGTAACAAGGTTATCTGCTTTGTAATCAAAACCAAACGTGTTGTATTTTTTTAAGGAGATATTCTTATAAATCATCGGGATTCAAATTTGATGCAAAAGTATGAAAACGTTTCCTTATTCCCTTCTCCCGTCTCCCTTTCCCCATCTCCCTTTAAATTCCATCCCTCTGCTTTACTTATCATTGATTTTATTACATTTGACCATGTCTTCACATTCACATAAGATCAGGGTTTCATTTTCAGTAACAAATTGTATTTGTCACGATCAGCGGGTGCGGAAAATGGCTGCTGCCGTGAGAGAACTTGAATGTGATATTACTCTTATAGGAAGAAGGTCAGGAGAATGTTGCAATAATGTTATTATTCCCTTCAAAACAAAAAGGTTTAGAATGCTCTTTAAAAGAGGATTTCTTTTTTATGCTTTCTTCAACATACGACTTTTCTTCCATCTTCTTTTTCACAGGTACGATATACTGGTTTCAAATGATCTGGATACATTGCTGCCGAACTGGCTTGTTTCAAAACTAAAACGGACACCTCTTGTTTATGACTCGCATGAATATTTTACAGGTGTCCCGGAAATTCAGAATCGCAGGTTAGTCAAATGGGTATGGAAGAGTATTGAAAGAATAATTTTCCCTCGTCTGAAGTATGTTATTACAGTTAGCGATTCGATTGCTGAACTATATGAAAAAGAGTATAAAATCAGACCGTTGACTGTGAGAAACTGTTCAGTAAAAGCTGATAACATTTTTCCATATTCAAGGACTGAAATTGGTGTTAATCCTGACCACTTGCTCCTGATACTTCAGGGAACAGGGATCAATGTTGACAGGGGAGGAGAGGAGCTTATCGATGCAGTGAATATCACTGAGGGAGTCTCCCTGCTTATTGTTGGTTCCGGCGATATGATTGACACTTTAAAAAGAAAAGTAAGAAGTCTTGACCTTAACAATCGTGTGAGGTTTTTTCCAAAAGTTCCATGGGAAGAGCTTTTACGGTATACCAGATCGGCCGATGCAGGAATGAGCCTCGACAAGAATAACAACGTTAATTACCTTTATAGTTTACCAAATAAGTTGTTCGACTATATAGCGGCAGGAATTCCTGTTGTTGCAAGCGATCTGCCTGAAATAAAGAAAGTTATCGTGGAAAATAAATGTGGAGTTATTGTACGCAACGTGAATCCTGAAAATATTTCGGAAGCGTTTACAAAGCTTTTAGATAATAAGGCAAAATTGGAAGAATTAAAAAGAAATGCAGTTAAGGCATCAGGAACGATTAACTGGAAAATTGAAAATGAGAAAGTTAAAGAGTTGTACAACTCAATAATCCAATAATTTAATAATGATTATCTTTACATTATCTGAAAGAAATCTCATCAGGCCGATATTGTAAAAATATTTTATTTAACTTCGCCGTTCGATTTTTGCTAAATTTAAAATGATTTATTTGCTTATATATCTGATTGTTACATCTTTGATTGTAATGATTCCGGGACGTAAAATGTCTCTCATTCTGACAGGTGTTACAATGTTTGTTCTGGTGATTTTCAGTTCATGTTTAGCAATTGATGTTCTGATTCAGACTCAGAATCAATCTTTTTTATTAGAAGTACAGCAATTCATCTCGCCTCTTATATCATGTGATAAGCTGAGTGCTTTTTTTATTCTTATAATTAATTTTACCGTAGTAAGCGGATTCCTTTATTCAACAGGGTATCTCAAACCCTACCTTAAAAGCAAGCCTGTTACATGGATAAAACTTCATTATCTTGCATTGGTATGGTTGCATGTTTCAATGATAATGGTGACCCTCTTCAGGAATGGTTTCTATTTTCTGATGGTTTGGGAGATAATGACATTATCCTCATTTATACTGGTGATTTTTGAATATGATGTTAAAGGCACTGTAAAGGCTGGACTTATTTATCTCATTCAGATGCATGTGGGAATGCTTTTTATTCTGGCTGCATTTATAATTTCTTCAAAAGGATACGAAAGACTTACATTTGATAATCTGGATTTCTATTTTCTGAATAACTCCAATTGGCCCGTATTTCTTATCTTCTTTATAGGTTTCGGACTAAAAGCAGGCTTTTTCTTTCTTCATACATGGTTACCTGATGCTCATCCGGCAGCACCATCGCATGTATCCGGAATAATGTCGGGTGTCATGATAAAGCTTGGGATATATGGAATCTTGCGGGTCACAACTTATCTGGTGAGTGACCTGGCTCCCATTGGAATTTCTGTGATTATACTTTCAGCTATTACCGGGTTGTTCGGAGTGATGATGGCTATACTTCAGCATGATATAAAAAAGCTCCTGGCTTATCACAGCATTGAGAATATCGGAATTATTGGTTTGGGAATCGGACTTGGAATCTATGGATCAGCAATAGGTAACGTAATTGTTTCGGTTGCAGGTTATGCAGGTGCTTTGTTGCATACCCTTAACCACTCTCTTTTTAAATCACTCCTTTTCTACAGCGCAGGGACAGTCATTGGTCAGGTGCATACGCGTGATGTCGAAAAAATGGGTGGATTGATTAAATTTATGCCTTTTACAGCCTGGGCCTTTCTGATAGGTGCTATTGCAATATCAGGACTTCCTCCGTTTAACGGATTTATCTCTGAGTTTCTTATATATATTTCTTTATTTAACGGCATCGGTAGCGGTGATTTTTATCCTCTGGTAGTATTCTTCATTGCCATGTTATCTCTGGTAGTAATAGGGGGACTTGCTATTTTGTGTTTCACAAAAGTATTTAGCGTAATGTTCCTTGGTCAACCAAGATCAGAATATCATGAAAAACCTGTTGAAGCAAAAAAGATAATGCTCCTGGCCAAGTTGCTGCCAGTTATTCCAATTGTAATGATAGGTTTTCTTCCTTTTATAATAATTAAACCTTTGCTTTCGCTTTCCGGGTCAGTATTCAATGTTGCGCAAACTCTCCCTGTTGAGGCAATGATACAACCTATGCAGTATATTTCAATCATCTCTGTTTCGCTTCTTTTACTCATCACTGCTATACTGGTTGTCAGAAAATCGGTGATGAGGAACAGAATGACTCTTGCAGGACCAACATGGGGATGTGGTTATTCCTCTGTTGATTCAAAACAGCAATATACAGCAACCTCATTTATTCAGGAATATTCAGACCTTGTGAAACCAGTTATTACGACAGGTCATTCCAAAATAAATTATAGCGATGATGAGATATTTCCAGGGAAACGTGATTTCTATACCCATTCAGATGATTTTGTCAGATCAAGATTGATATTGAAACCTTCAAATTTTATAGTTACTACATTGAAAAGAGCAGCGATCTTCCAAACCGGAAAATTACAACATTATGTACTTTATGCTTTGATTTTCCTCTTTTTGATCTTAGCCCTGACATTTATAGGATTGATTTAGCACAAATGTTGATATGGTTGCACTGATTCTGATAATAATAACATCTCTTATTACATCCGGACTTATAGTAAGAATGAAAAGTATCTTTTCAGGAAGAAAAGGGCCCGGAATATTTCAGCCGATAAAGAATACCTGGGTACTCCTGCGAAAAGGTATAGTTTACAGTTTAACATCAGGTTCTATAACCAGACTTGCTCCGGCAGTTATAGCCGCCTCTGTTCTTATAGCCGCATTAATGGTTCCTGTAGCTGGATTTCAGCCTTTAATTTCTTTCAATGGTGATTTTGTTCTTTTTGCTTATCTGTTTGCTCTTTCAAGGTTTATGATGATAATTGCTGCCTTTGATTCAGGAAGCAGCTTTGAGGGTATGGGTGCCAGCAGGGAGGCTCTGTATGGTATGCTTATAGAACCGGCTCTTTTTGTATTGATAGCCGGACTTGTGATTTTTACCGGAAACTATTCAATATCTTCAATTTTCACCCTTCCAGGAAAGGAGAATTATGCAATTATTTTTGGATTAATAATATCATACATTATCGGGAATATTACTCTTATTGAAAACAGCCGGGTCCCCGTTGATGATCCGAAAACGCATCTGGAACTGACTATGATACATGAGGTTATGGTTCTTGACACAAGTGGATTTAACCTGGCTTTAATCCAGATAACGGCA
>Ga0116171_10000370_pt1 | contig 48107 bp, 55 predicted proteins | sample AD_JPNHW2_MetaG_FD_89798 | JGI IMG/M metagenome (GOLD analysis project Ga0116171, IMG submission 89798) | Active sludge microbial communities of municipal wastewater-treating anaerobic digesters from Japan - AD_JPNHW2_MetaG | ecosystem: Engineered > Bioreactor > Anaerobic > Digestate | place... | reverse complement strand
TCATCGATTCTGCGACTTTTACAATCTCTTCCGGCTTCCCGATCCGGTGCTCGTTTGCGTAGACAACGTCCTTGCCTTTCCGCATCGAAGAGAGGGGGCAGTACCAGCATGAGCGGTGGCACCGTCCCGTAACAAAGAGCACCATCTTTGCGCCTTTGTAGCACAGGACACAGCCCGAAGAAAGTTTCATAGGTGACGGGAAAGACGTTTCATTACGCCCGGTTGTTGCGTGAACTGTTTGGTCATTTCAGGTGAAAATTCTTCGGGTATTAACCACGTTTCCGGGTGCCGGCGGGTTTGGCGGCATCCGGACCTTCCGGCGATCCTGCGGTCTCGCCATACCGGAGAATCCCTGTATTCCTGTTGGCCAGCAGGTTATATGCATCATGCTGCCGGTTGTACCGGACGATGACCTGCCGGAATTCAAGGATCCCTCCATACGGCTCTTTCATGATCAGGTCGTTTGATGCAGTCCTGTAGTACTCCGGCAGTACCACGTACGCCGGTTTTGCCGCAGTCCCATCGCAGATTTTAAAGACATGGGTCTTTCTGTCCCCGAGATCCTGCGACATCTTTGCGGCGACAACGTTGATGGACCGGTTGATGTGCTGGTGAAGTTTCGAGAGCCGGGCAACCTTAGCTTGAGGCGGAACCAGAACGTCCTGCCGTGTCGTTCCGTCCTTCCGGAGGATCGCGTACGCGTACTTGATGTCCGTGTTGAGGTACCGGTACGCTTCGTCGCATGCCGCAAGCGTCTCCATGAGCCGGGTCGGGTAGATTGTCGGCCGGGTCATGAAGCTCCAGCAGCGCGAAGGATCGCACCGCGTGGCCCGGATGACCGGGCAGGGGCTGTGGACGGTGAGCCCCCGGTCCTGCAAGGCCCGGGTAAGAACCCGCAGCCGGGTCGCAGTCACCTCCTCCGCCGGTTCGACGATCAGGATCGTACCGTCCTGCCTGACATGGCCGGAGAACTGCATCACCAGATCCACCGCATCATCGATCGTTGCGGTCTCCAGTTCGTTGACAACGTTCGAAAAGACGAGGAGATCGACCGGACCGGGGATCTTCCGGTCGTCGATCTCCCGGATATCTGCCTGCACCGGGGTATGAAGCGTCGTGTTTCCCTTGACCGGGAAAACCGCCTGCCGGAGGAACCTGAACGCCTCGATGTTCTCTTCCGATCGTTCGATGGAAAAGACCGACGCAGAGGCATGATCGAGCCTTGAGAAAAAGTCGGCAACCGCGAGCGGGACGACACCGGGGCCGGTCCCGACATCGAGAATGACGATCTCCGGTTTCAGGAGACCGGCACCTGCAAGGTCCTGCAGGATGTATTCCGTCTGCATGAAGTAGACCGGGAAATGGTAGGCGAGGTACCCGAGCACGGAATAGCCTTTCGTGTAGGCGGGCTTTCGCTTCCTATCAGACTTCCAGTAACCGGCTTTCTGGGCGACGATCGCCCTCCGCAGCCGTTCGAGTACGACCGGATCGTTCCAGGATTTCCCGGTCTTTTTTGCGATGTATTCGATGATGGCGCCGTCAACCGCCGGGGGGATGCGGCTGTTTTTAAAAAAATCTGCTGACCGCTTCTCTTCACCGGCGGAAAGGCGGTAAGGCCCGGATCGGTTATCCATCGTCTGTCAGTTGTGGGATCTTCCGGCTGATACGTTTTTGTACGTGGCTTTCATGGATTTTCGGCCAACCGGGTTTTCATGGGAGGCGGTTAAGACCGGGGAAAGCCCATAACTGTACCAGCCATGGATATCCTGTATACCGCGCTCAAGTTCCTCGCAGCAGGCACCATCATTGTCGGGGTGACCCTGCTTGCCCAGCAGGTGGACCCGAAGTACGGCGGGATTCTTGCCGCAGCCCCGATTACGACGACGCTTGCGTTCCTCTTCACGTACTCCGAGGCCGGCCGTGAAACGACGCAGCAGCTCGTGCTCGGATCGTTCTGGTTTGCCATTCCGACGCTTCTCTTCCTTATCGTCCTGTACTTCCTGATGAGCCGGTTCAGTTTCCTGCAGAGCCTTGCCGGGGCTTACCTGCTCTGGATCGTTTCCGTTCTGGTCATGATCCGGCTCCTGCCGGCGACGTAGACTTAGTATTTTTGCGGATTTATAAGTGAAAGTACTGGAAGTCAGGGATAAATTATTCAGAAAATGGTTCAATATTCGAAATTCTCCTTTTTCCCGATGGTGATTATTTCGATAAGAAGCATATCGTGCCAGATAAAAAACGTCGCCCGGTATTCCCCGATCCTGATCCGGTACCGTGGTGCAACCTTCGGGCTGTCCCTGATCTTTACAACATCGTGCCGGATCTCCGGATGGGCGGCAAACTCCTCTAACTTTAATTCAATGTGGATACGGTCCTTTTGGGGGATCTTCGCAAGGTCTTTCTCTGCCTTTTGTGATAGCCTGATCTGATACACGCAATCACGATGTCCTTGACGCGATCACGTTGTCATCCCCGAGATCTTTCATTACCTCCCGGAGTGAACGGACACGGCCTGCTTTGAGATCAGCGATCCCTTCCTCCATCGCTTCGATCTCTTCCGGTGTCATTGGCTCATCATCATACGCGGCTTCAGCCAAACGGCGGACAACATCATCGTAAGTCTCACGTGGATTCAGTTTCAGATCGTCAAGAAGCGCCTTGGTGTCTGTTCGCATCCTGACTGAGGTAATCTGCGGCATATGCTGATGTATATGCGTGTATATCTGGATAAATGTATTCTTCAGACCAACGGTGAGATTAATCTTTAATTTCCGAAAGGGGAACAAATTTACCCTCTTCTTCAATGTGCTTCATATCATCTGCAAGCCGGCCCTTTTTTCGGGCTTCAACCACTTTATCGTCGTCAATTTCCTTCTTGATGGCCTGAACTGCGAAGAGGGATTCGAGAGGAAGATAATCATCCTCGGCACGATCCGCCAGCATATCCGCATGTAATTGCTGCTTCTTTCGCTCATCGATGAGGTCTTTGGTGTCCGTCTGCATCCTCATTTTCCCTCTTATATCTGTGATATTCCTAATTTTTATCTCCTTTCGACGCTCCTCTTTCTCCTTGTCCTGTACTTCCTGATGAACCTGTTCAGTTTCGTGCAGAGCCTTATGGCGGCGTATCTGCTCTGGATCACGTCAGTTCCAATCATGGTCAGGGTTTTACCGTCGTTATAGGGTCGCAAGGGAATGATCCCGGGAACAGGGGACAGGACAACAATGGAGATGACCGTGACTGGTGATGGTATGATGGGGGCAGTCCAGGACCCGGACACTTAAGAAGGAATCCTGTTCTGAAAAAGTTTAAAAGAATTAAATTCAACCGATAAACGAACAGGCAGAATACACCCGCGGGGTATCAGGCATTCCCGGATATGTTCAAAGAAGAGTTGACGGCATTGCAGGAACTATTGTAAAGGAGAACGGGGTATCAGGCCGGGATTTTTTTAAAAATCCCGGTACGCAGTTTTCCGGTTCTCCACTTCAAGAACGTGGATGATCAAAACATCATCATGGATTGAGATGAAAGCCCTCATGCCCCGGCGGATTCTCACCGAATATATCGGGTGCCTTGGATTTGACGCCTTGATTTTTTTGACATAGCGGTAGGGATCTTCCTGGATTTCATGAATTTTCCGGATGACCTGTCGGGCGGTTTCAGGAGCAAGTTTTTCGAGATCGCGATCTGCACGAGGGGTATATTTTACCTGGTATGGGCTCATTTAACACCATACTTCTTCATGATCTCCTTTTCCGGGATCAGGTTTCCCTGACGGATCTCACTGAGTGATTCTTCAAGTCCCCGCATTGTCTCGTCACTCAGTGGTTCATCATCGACTGCAAGAGTTACCAGGCGCTCAATGACATCGTTGTACGATTCTCTGGGATGGCGTTTTAAGGAGTTTAATTGCGTTTTGAGATCCTCCCGGATGTAGATTGAAGTCGCTGCCTGCATAGTAACACTACTATGCACCTATAGGTATTATATCTGATGATCGTTCAGGGCATTCTTGGTATCAATCCGGTTGAATAATGACCGGGATGGGATACCGGCGCCTTGTGATGATGGATTTCTCAGGTGAAAAGGTGGTGGCGCCTGAAACTTAAAGATCAGAGTAATCCGGAAAATTGAATCCGACATTTACGCTGTCAGAAAAGCCGCCGGAGGGAATTGAACCCTCGACCTGCTGATTACGAATCAGCCGCTATGCCGCTAAGCCACGGCGGCGCATTGCCTCACAATATCGACCCGTATCATAATAAATTATCGGGTTTACGAGTACCCGCGCAGGGCCGTGACGCTGCCCTCGCCCTGTTTCTCTGCGGGAGCATTGATCTTCCCGAACTTCGCCTCATAGTCGTTCACGGTCTTTGTGAGCACGGCGAGCAGGTTCTTGGCATGCGTCGGGGTGATCGAGACGATTGCTTTTGCCCGGGCCTGGTTGATGGAAGGGATCTGGTGGAGGAAGACGAAGGTGAACTCGTCATCCTTGTACGCGATCTGGATCATGTTGCTGTAGACGGGATCGAGTCCCTGCGGGACATTGACGGCAATTTCCTGTGCTGCCATATAGTACTGTAGGGAGTAATGGTAATGAAATGGTTTGTGAAAACCGGCCTTTGAAAATACGGGGAAATCCGGCTGGAATCTCGCTCACGGCAGGGAAGCAAGGCTGGAGAATCCTTCGCGCACAAATCAAAAATTATAATCCGAACGCGGTCGTACGGTCTCTTACGGAGGAGTTGTTTGCATAGGCCGGATAACCTCATCGCCGTATCGGATCTCGTACATTGTCATACCTGCCCGCGCCGGTACTATTACGAGAAAGGGAAGGCGTATGCCGAGTCCGACAGGTACGCGGTCTGCAAACAGATCTCGTACCACCTGGGAAAGCCCCTGGATCCTGCGGTCATCTGGGACGAGGTGCTCGCAGTCCGCCCGGGCATCGATCCCGCGCAGAAAGAGTTCCTTGAGCATTGCATCACGGCATGCCGGAAAACCGAATGGAAACTCGCGACAGAACACGATCTTACCGTGATTTCAAAGAAACAGGGCATTGTCGGCATGGTCGACCGGGTCTTTCCGGATCACCATTTCTCCCTTGTTCGGGCCGGCGGCTCCCTGCCGTTCGGTATCCCGGGCTCCGACCGGCTCCGGATCGCGGCCCTTGCGCTCTGCATCGGGGAGATCACCGGGGAACCCTGCCCCGGGGGATCGATCGAGTATCTCCCGGACGGGGTATCGCGGTTCCATGAAGTTCAGCCCCGGGACCGGCGCATGCTTCTTTCCGTGCTCCGGAACATCCGCGCAATCCATGACGGCGACGTGCCGGAACGCCCGCTCAATGCACCCTGCGGCCGGTGCTCCTATAAAGAACAGTGCGAGAACTCCGGCGGCCACCGGTTGTCCGAGCTCCTGTGATCGTATGCCGGATCACTGGTCAAGAAGCGTCCTTGAGACGATATATTCCCCTTTTGCAATCCGGGTCGTGCCGACAATGAGCCAGCGCTCGCTGCCGTGCTGCTCCGCAACCCCGCACGCTTCAATGGTTTCGCCGGTGAGTGCCTGCCCGCTGTAGGTGTGGGTGAAGGAGAGCACTTTTTTAATCTCGTCATGGTCGACCAAATAGACGGCAGGATTGTCGAACGCAAACGAGGCGTCGGTGACTTTCGCCGTAATCGTCATCTTTCCCAGGACTTCGCCCTTGGTTATCGCGATCCTGCCGATATCCTCGTACGCCCGGGTGTAGAGCAGGTCGAAGTAAGTCCCGCCGATCTGCCCCCGGTTCCATTTCCGCCGCTCATGGAGGACGAAGTCGCCAAACGGGATCTCCGGCTGGCGCTTCTCGTATACCCGCTCCCACATCTCTTCGGAGAGATCGTCGATCCTGCCGTTCCTGATCGCATCCTTCAGCGTCCTCTGCGCACGGAACCATTCGGCCCCGTACACGACGAGATCGATGTCGGATGTCTCGTTGTCGAGCCCGCAGAGGATCGACCCGGTGCAGCCGATGAACCCATCGGGCACGTTCAGGATCGACCGGAGTTCCCGGACTCTTGGGTGGGAGGCGGCAACTGCCGGCATCCGGAGCTCCGGCTTGAGCACCCCCCGGATATCGGCAACCGGGATCCGCTGGACGGTTCCCGAATACCCCGGCTTGTGCTTTGCGATGAACGCGTACGCCTCATCGAACTCCATCTTCCGGTACCGTATCCCCTGCGGGTTGACCCGCCCGCCTTTGGGATCGGGGACGTAGCGCAGGACGCAGCCGGCGCGTTCCGCATTATCGTACGTGGAAACCGCGTAGATCCAGCCGTCGGCATCGACGATAAAGTCCCTGAGACGGATTGCCTGTGCGTTCATGATTGCAGCCGGGAGAGGTACTGTTCGATCTGGTCCGCCCGCGCCCCGCGCCGGAGGATTGTCCGGGTTGTCATGTCGACGACCGTGCTCGGGGTCCCGGGAAGCCGTCCGCTATCGATGAGGAGGTCCCGGGGGACGGTGCATTCATCGGGAGTCGCAGGGTCTTTTGCGCCATGAAGGTTGGCGCTCGTCGCCGTGATCGGGGAATCGAACCGTTCGATTAACGAGAGTGCGACCGGGTGGGACGGGATGCGCACGCCGATAAGACCGGTCCCCCCTGTCAGGATGTCGGGGACGGAGTGTTTTGCCCTCAGCACGACCGTAACCGGGCCGGGTAGAAATGCCTGGAGGAACTCTTCTATACCGGGTTCAACAAAGGCGACTGCCGCCAGCATGTCGAAGGACGAGACGGCGATCGATACCGGCTGGGAGAACGGGCGCTGCTTCGCCTCGTACACCTTTTCAATTGCATGGTCCGAGAACGCGTCGGCTCCAAGCCCGTACACGGTCTCGGTCGGGTAAATGACAATCCCGTCATGCATGAGGACAGCGACTGCTTTATCGATGATATCCATTCAGAACTCTCGTCCCCTGACCCGGTTGATATCGAAGACCGCCTTGCTGCTGACGTGCATGACGGCAAAAACGCCGGCCTGGATGGGGTCGGTGACGACAAGATCGGCGTGTTCCGGAACGCTTCCGGCCATCTTGAGCGCGATCACCGGTATCCCGGCCTCTTTGACACGTTCGACCGCTTTACTGATCTCCCCGCCCATGATCGACCCGGCAAGGACAAGGATCGAGGCACGGGGAAGCCTGCTGACGGCATCGACGGCGTGCGCAAGCGAGCGTTCGCCCACGAGCGGGATGGTATCCACCGAGATCCGCTCCCCCCGGATGTTATGCCGGTCCGCTTCGTTGACGGCGCCAAGCGCAACCTGGGCTACCTGCGCCCCGCCGCCGATGATGATCACGCGTGACCCGAAGATGTTGCCGAACGGCTGGTAGGCCTTCACCTCGCGGACGGACGGAATATCGCTCAGGTCCTGCTCCAGCCGGTCAAGATCGTCGGCCGGGTCAGGCTCGTATTCAAAATAGAGTTCCGCGTTTCCCGTGTAGGGACCGGTGTCGAAGACCTCCTGGTTGATCATCAGGATGTTGGCATTATGTTCGGCAACGACGGCGGCAATATCCCGGAGTACCCCTTTTCTGTTCTCTGCAATGATCCGTATCGCGCAGCGATCAGGTTCGGTCTCCATCCAAATGCGATAGCCGGGGATCGAACCCGGGTTAGAAGCTTGGGAAGCTCCTGTCCTGCCGCTAGACTACTATCGCGAGGAAAATCCTGTCTATCATATTACCCTATTTTTCAAGATAAATGTAATCCTGAACCTCAGGCATGTAACCCGCAGGTTCAACGACCAGAATGATTATGAACCGGGATGGGATTAACCTGTACAACTCAATGGAGCGGTATCCATGCAGAAAGCAGTACTTACGACGATCCTTATCCTGACCGGCATGCTGGCAGTTTTATTCCCGCCGGTAGCCGCTGCCACGACAACGCAGGAAGAGGTTTTGTACCAGGCAACATTTACCACCGATCCCGGGTGGATCACGAACAGCCCCAAGTCCTATTACTGGGTGCCAGATAAAGGGGTCTACTACTATTCCATCGAACCGGGAAATGCCGGAAAGGCCTATGTCCAGGTACCGAATTATAACGGCGGATCCTTCACCATCGATTATGACCTGACCCCGACCAATACCGAGCAGGACACTGCGTTCCGGCTCGGGTTTGCAACGCAGGAGATGGACCGGACCAAGGGAACGATTGCCTTGACCGAGTTCACGAACGCGAAATACGGGAAACTCATGTGGATCCGTGCGGTGACGCCAAGCAACCGGCTCACCGAAGTGAGCAGCCAGCAGAACTCCTACGGTGAAAAGACCGGTGCGCCGACCGTGAATTTTGAGAATAACCATACCTATCACGTCACGCTCGAATATGACGACAAGGAGACCACGCTTACCATGCGGGTCATCGATAAGACCGCGATTGCCAACCTCTGGGGCTATTACATCGACTTAAAAGAACCCCTCCGCGGGATGAAATACATCGTTATCGGGACCATCGGCGATTATTCGGCGCCCGGCCACTATGCGCAGGGATATATCGACAATGTCCGGCTTGCAGTACCCAAGACCGTGACGGTGACCGATACCACAATCGCGGTCACGAACCCGCCCACGCTGACACATACGTCAATGAAGACGACGGTGCCCACAACGGCAGCTGAAGAATCCCCGGCTTCGCCGCTCTCCCCCATCGTCCCCGTTGCAGCAGCCGGTATTGCCCTGCTTGCAGTCCTGTACGGAAGACAGCGACGAAATTGATGATCCGCTGAGCCGGAAGGAACCGGGATCTTTTTTATTTTTCATTTTTTACAATATTCTCTTGCAGGCAGCAGGAGTGTACGATTTTTCGCGCATCAAAAACCGGATATCGTCCAATGTTTCACGGCTCCCCCGGTGAAACAAGAACCGACGTTTCAAAAACCGTCCGGGAAAAACCTGACCTTAAAATACGGGGACCGGGGAAATCCCCGGGGAAAAATACCCGGCGGAAAATGAGAACAGTCTAAACGTTCTTCAGTTCGACCAGTTTCAGGGTCCGGCCTTTCTCGCAGATATCCGGGGCGTTCCCGAGGACATCCGCAACAATGTACTTCTCCCCTTCGACAATCCCGTCCGGGTGGCAGAGATCGTAGCTCTTGCAGTCGCTCTTGTTGCAGGAGACCTCGAACCGGATCTTCGAGTTGACGATCGCCATCTCGGCGCTGATCAGTGCCGACGACGGGGCTTCCGCAACTTCGACGGCAAATGCGCCGTCAAAGTGGACCGGGCAGTCGTGCCTGGTCGTCCGTATCGTCATGACCCGGTACTTGCGCCCCTTCACGAGGTTGTGGCAGGCTTTTTTCACCTTGCAGGTCTCGCAGGCGGGCACATCCCCCTCGTAAATGAACTCCAGCCCCTGCCGTGCATACACCGATCCGATCAGCGTTACCTTGGTCTTGCCTTCCGTCATGGGATCACTCCTGGTACAGCATCCGGATGAGGTTCTTTGCGGACTCTTCGGTAATGCCCATATCAAATATCGTGAAGCGTTCCGGACGGATAGTCTTTGCCATCAGGAGCGCCTGTACGGCAACCCCGTCATCGATCCCGACATCCGCGGGCGTTGTCGGGGCGCCAATCGTCTTAAGCGAAGACCGGATCCCCCGCCAGTCCCCGCCATGGAGATACATCGAGATAATCGTGCCAATCCCGCAGCTCTCCCCGTGCAGGGCTTTTCCCGGCGCGAGCCGGTCGAGGGCATGGGAGAACTTGTGCTCTCCCCCGCTCCCCGGGCGGGAAGAACCGGCGATGCTCATCGCAACGCCGCTGCTGACAAGCGCCTTTGTCACGAACCATGCAGCCTCTTCGGAGTGGGGTTTTATGATCCGGGCGTTGTTCACGAGGATCTCGGCGGTCATCTTCGAGAGCGCCATCGCGTACTCGCTGATCGGCTCGCCTTTTACCCGGTGGGCAAGGTCCCAGTCAAGGATCGCGGTATAGTTCGAGATGATGTCCGCGCAGCCGGATGCGAGGAGCCGGTGGGGAGCGGCGGCGATGATTCCGGTGTCGGCAACAATTGCGATCGGGGGCTGGGCGTCGAGCGAGGCATGGCCGTCTTTGCTTGGCACCGACGCACGGGCCGATGCGATGCCGTCATGGGACGCGGCAGTCGGGACGGAGATGAACTGCCGGTCGGTGTTGTAGGAGACGATCTTTGCCGTGTCGATGACGCGCCCACCCCCGACGCCGATGACAAAGTCTGCTTTCTTTGCCGCAGCTTCCCCCTGCCGGATGATCTTCGCGTTGATTGCCGGTGCGGTAAAACTTTTGATCGTGTACCCGTCGCCAAGGTAACCGCACACCTGTTCACCGGCGAGATCCATGGTGCTTTTTCCCGAGATGACAAGCGCAGTGCTGCCGAGCTTAAGGTCCCGGCAGATCGCCGGGATCTGGGAGAGGACATCGTGGCCGATCACGACATCCCGGGGCAGCTGCATCCACCGGGACTTGTCGAACGGCTTTGATTTCAGTACCTTTATGCCCTCTGCGCTCACTCTGATCATGAATGATTAGTGAGTTCATCTACAAATACTACATCGATCCCATACGGTACGGGCAGGCATACAATATCGTCGATACCCTGACGTACGCAATCATCCTCATCATCTCGGTCTACCTGATCTACCGGTGGCTGAACCGTGCGGGCATCGCGATCGACAAGGCGTTCGTGCTCGCAACCATTCCCTACGTCGTGCTCGGCGGCGTGCTCCGGGTCGTGCAGGACACGGGCATGATCACCTCCGATCTCCAGTATCTCCTGATCACCCCGCTCATCTACTTCCTCCTCTTCTTCTTCACCGCAGGCGCTCTCTTCCTCTCCCGGTTCCTTGAGACACAGAAGATTGTCAAAAATTTCCTGCACCTCTATGCAGGAATCGGGACGGCAGCAGCCGGCACCGTCACCCTCATCCTCTTCTCGTACGGCTTTACCCACACCCATGTTGCGTTCGATGTCCTTGCAACCATACTCCTCATGGCTGCCGCAACAACGGCCGCGGTATGGGGATTCATGCGGTACGTGCTGAGATGGACGTATGCCTCCGACGCGCTCTTTGTCACCCTGATCCTCGGCCACATGCTGGATGCGAGCGCCACCAGTTACGGGATCGACCTGCACCCGCTGGTCTATGTCGAGCAGCACGTCGTCGGTTCCAACCTGATCGCGCTCACCGGCACCGGCTTTGTCATGTTCCCCTTAAAGCTCTGCGTCCTCTTTCCCGCGATCTACGTCCTTGAACTCTACCGGAAGGAAGCGGAGGGCAGCCTCTGGCACCTGATCCTGCTTGCGATGATAACGGTCGGGCTTGCCCCGGGCATCCGTGACATGATGCGGATGGTACTCTATGTCTGAGATCCCGCCAAAAATGTCACCGGGCCTGCCCAATACCCCGCTGAAGAATGCAATTGTCTTAACTATCCTCCTCTTCTTCTCCATGCTCACGATCGGCTGGGTTGGCGCTGCCCAGCACCCGGCAATCGGCGAACAGCTGCTCAGTTTTTTCGAAAAAGAGGTTGCCGGGCAGATGATGGGGGATAACTCCTTCGAACTGTGCGGGAAGATCCTGATCAACAATCTCGAAACCTGCATCCTGCTCTTCCTTGGCGGCGCTTCGTTTGGCATCATAACAATCCTCATCATGAGCCTGAACGGGATCGTGATCGGCGCCATCGTGCAGATGGTCCTTAAGGATCACAGCCCCGCTTTTATCGCTGCGGCGCTCCTGCCTCACGGCATCTTCGAGATCCCGGGTTTCATCCTCGCCGGGGCTCTTGGGATCCTGTTCTCGCAGGCGCTTGTCAGCGAATACTACGGGCAGGGCGATGCAGCGGGCGAAGCCGCACGCCTGTCCCGGATGTTTTTCACAACCGTCCTCCCGCTGATTGTCGTCGCAGCGATTGTCGAGGCTTTTATTACGCCTCAGGTCATACAATTGGTGGTTTGAGGATTGGATAATGGACGAGGATGCTGGCGCCCTGCCGCCAAAAACGCAGTTTTCCGAATGGTATAACGATCTTCTCTGGCGTGCGGAGGTCATGGACGTCCGGTACCCGGTCAAGGGGCTCTATGTCTGGTATCCCTACGGGTTCGCGATCCGGAAACATGTGTACCGGCGCCTGCGCGAACTTCTCGACCGGGATCATGCCGAAGCCCTCTTCCCGCTCCTCATCCCCGAGCAGGAGTTCATGAAAGAGGCCGAGCACATCAAGGGGTTCGAGGACGAGGTCTACTGGGTGACCCACGGCGGGACAACCCCGCTCGATGTGAGGCTCGCGCTGCGTCCCACGAGCGAGACTGCCATCTACCCGATGTATGCCCTCTGGGTCCGGTCCCACGCCGATCTCCCGCTGAAGATCTACCAGATCGTGAACACGTTCCGGTACGAGACCAAGCAGACCCGGCCGCTCATCCGGCTGCGGGAGATCACATCGTTCATGGAATCGCACACCGTGCATGCAACATGGGACGAGGCGGAGGCGCAGGTGGAGAGCGAGATCGCCCTTACCCGCGAGTTCTACGAGTCGCTCTGCATCCCCATCATCATCTCCAGGCGGCCGGACTGGGACAAGTTCCCCGGCGCGGATTACACGATCGCGGTCGACACGGTCATGCCGAACGGGAGGACGCTCCAGATCGGCACCGTCCACCATCTCGGCACGCACTTTAGTAAGACCTTTAACATCACGTACGAGGACGAATCCGGCGCCCAGCAGCTCGCGAACCAGACCTGCTACGGGATCTCGGAGCGGTGCATCGCGGCCCTCATCGGCGTGCACGGCGACGACAAGGGGCTCATCCTCCCCCCGGCCGTCGCCACGATCCAGGTTGTCATCGTGCCCATCATGATCGGGAAGCGGCATGACGACGTGCTCGCTTCGGCACAGGCATTGGAATCCGAGCTGAAATCCGCCGGATTCCGGGTGAAGATGGACACCCGGGACCTGCGGCCCGGTGCGAAGTACTACTGGTGGGAGCTCCGGGGCGTCCCGCTCCGGCTCGAGCTCGGTCCAAGGGATATCGATGCCGGCAAGGTGATGGCGGTGACAAGATTTGGCGAGAAGAAGCCGCTCGACCGGGCCGGCATCGTTGACGGAGTGAACCTCGTCCTTGCCGGTATCGCGGAGGCGATGAAGGCAAAGGCCGAGCAGCACATGAAGAACAGCCTGTGCACCGCAGCATCCATCGACGCCTGCAACGTGTCGCTCAACGAGGGGAAGGTTGCCGTCGTCCCGTGGTGCGGGGACCGTGCCTGCGGCGATGCGATCGAGGAGCGGTCCAGTTCCAGCATTCTCGGGACGGAAGCCCGGTCGCCCTATGTTTCTTCGGAAGGCGGAGCGTGCGTCATCTGCGGCAAGCCGGGGAAGGCAACGCTTGTCGGGCGGACGTACTGAACGTCTCCACCCCGGGGGCGGTAGGCTTCATCCCCCATCTCTGGTTTTTTTAAATAGAATTTTTTTAATAGACTTTTGAATGCAATCCCCCGTCAAAATTACCCCCCGGAATCCGGTCCGGACCTTTTTTCTGTAACAATACAAAGCCGGAAGCAAAACCGGAAGCCTGGCGACTGGAACCGGCCGGCTGTCCTGTGCAATCCCCGGATATGAAAGGCAAAGAGGATTCTTTATCATCGCGCAATTACCAATTTTTTCCTAGTAGATTCTGGCGCACGCACGATGTATTCCGTCCTGTACGTTGACGACGAGGAATGTCTTCTCGAAATTGGCAGGCTCTTTCTTGAACAGGGCGGCGATTTCCGGATCGATACCAGCAGTTCGGCGTCTGATGGCCTGTTAAAGATGCAGGAGACCGTGTACGATGCAGTCGTTTCGGATTACCATATGCCCGGGATAGACGGTATCGAATTTTTAAAAAAGGTCCGGTCCGGTTTTGGCAGCATCCCCTTTATCCTCTTCACCGGGAGGGGGCGGGAGGAGGTGGTCATCGACGCGATCAACCATGGCGCCGACTTTTATATCCAGAAAGGCGGCAGCCCAGACGCCCAGTTCGCCGAGCTCGCGCACAAGATCCGGCAGGCGGTCGCCCGGAGGCGGGCGGAACACTCGCTCGTCGAATCGGAGAAACGCTTCTCCGACATCATCGATTTCCTCCCGGATGCCACCTTCGCCATCGACAAGGACGGGAAGGTGATCGCGTGGAACCGGGCCATGGAGGAGATGTCCGGCGTGCCGGCAGCGGAGATGCTGGGGAAGGGGGAGTACGAGTACAGCACCTCGCTGTATCAGGAACGGTGGCCGATCCTGATCGATCTCGTCTCCGGAGACAGGGAAGCCATCTCCCGGCGTTACCCGGATATGCTGCGTGAAGGCGACACGCTCTCCGCGGAGACGTACCTCTCCCCCCCGAAAGGAAACCGGATCCACGTCCTCTTAAAGGCAAGTCCGCTCTATGACCGGAAAGGAAATGTCACCGGCGCAATAGAGTCCTTCCGCGACATCACGCAGCATGCACAGGATGCAGAGCAGATCCGGACCCTGAACCGGTTGTACTCGGTCCTCTCGGAGACCAACCGGGCAATCATCCGTATCACGGACAAACAGGAACTGTATGCCGAGATCTGCCGGATCCTGATCGAAGCCGGGGGGTTCCGGATGGCGTGGATCGGCCTTGCGGACGCCGTAAGCAGGAGCATCGATCCGGTTGCCTCGCACGGGTACGTGGACGGATACCTCGATGACTTCCACATCCCGACAGATCCAGTCGCAAAAGGGTGTGGCCCGGTTGGCACCGCGTTCCGGGAGGAGAAGTACTACTACTCCAACGACGTCGTGCACGATTCCTTTATGGAGCCGTGGCGGGATGCGGCCGTCAGACGGGGATATCTCGCGGTTGCCGCGTTCCCGTTCGCGCTTCACACGAAGAATGCCGGGATTATCGCAGTTTATGCCCCCGTCGCGGGATTCTTCAGCAAACCGATCATCACCCTCCTTGAGGAGATGGCGCAGGACATCACGTTTGCGTTAAAGAACATCGATGAAGAGGAATTAAGAAAAGTTGCCGGGGCGGCGATGCGTGAACAGTACGATGAACTCGTGAAGTCCCGGCAGGCATTGAAGGAGAGCGAGGAGCGGTACCGGATCTTCATCGAGACGGCAAACGAGGGGATCTGGGCGATAGACAGCGGGTTCTGCACTACGTTCACCAACCGGAAGATGGAGGAGATCCTCGGGTACGGCCCGGAGGAGATGTTCGGGCGTTCTGCGTGGGATTTTGTTATTCCCCATCAGGTTCCGGAATTCAGGAAGAACCTGTATGAACGGCAGAACGGAACCCCGGGCCGGTACGAACAGCAGTGGCAGACCAAAGACGGGAGGATTGTCTGGTGCCTGACTTCGGCAACACCATTCTTTTCCGGCAACGGGCAGTTCCTGGGATCCTTCGGGATGTTCACCGATATCACGGAGCGCAGGGATGCAGAAGAGGCATTGCGCAGGGGCGAGGAGAAATTCCGGAGTATCTTCAACAACGTCAACGATGCGATCCAGATCCTTGCGCTGGAAGAAGACGGCTCTTTGGGCAGGTTCATCGAGGTAAACGATGCTGCCTGCCGCAAGACGCAGTACAGCCGCGAAGAACTGCTGGCGATGCGCCCGTCCGATCTTGAGATCGGTCCTCTCAACAAGCCCGACAGCCAGATCCGGCATGAGCTGAAGGTGCAGGGATTCTCGACATTCGAGACCATCCACACCAGGAAAGATGGCAGCCATATCCCGGTAGAGGTGAGCATCCATCCTGCCACGATCCAGGGAAAACGCGTGAGTGTCGCTGTCGTGCGCGATATCACGGAGCGGAATGCAGCCGAGGAGGCGCTCCGTGCGAACAGGGAACAGCTCAAGCTCGCGTTATGGGGTGCGGATGAAGGGATTTACGATGCGGATTTATTGCAGGGCACGCAGGTCTCCGATGAAAATACCGCAGCAATGTTCGGGTACCGGTCAGAAGACCTGCCAACGACTTCCGCCGGTTTCCTTGCCATGATCCACCCGGAGGATCGCGCGGAAGGTGACCGGCGGTTTGCCGATCTGCTCGCGGGAAAAACCCCGCTTTTCGAGTACGAGTACCGGGTAAAAACCGCGTCCGGTGCATGGATATGGGTGCTGAACCGGGGAAAGATTGTTGCATGCGATCAGGACGGCAAGCCCTGGCGTTTCCTCGGGACCATCCGGGACATCACCCGGCAGCGGAATTTAAAAGAGGCGCTGGAACGGCAGAACCGGACACTGTCGGCCATCAATGCGCTTGCCGGCGACCTTGCAGCGCTGCCGTGCGATGCGGGCATCCAGAAACCGGTGTTGCAGGCGCTCATGAAGATCTCCGGCGCTGCCATCGCTTGGTTCTGCGATTACGATGCAGCGGAAAATGCCCTTGTCATGAACGCTGTTGAAGCGCCTCCGGATATAATCCGGAAGGTTGTGCAATCCGGGGGGTTGCAGCCGGAAACCATCCGGTTCCCTCTATCGGAAGCGACATTCCGGACTCTTACCACCCGCATTATCGGCCGGGAAGAGACGATATCCGGCATCAGCTTCGGAGCTGTCCCGGACCGGACCGGGAATGCCATCAGCGAAGCGGCGGGAATCGATCATTTCATCGGGATCGCGTATACCGTTGAGGGAAATCTCTTTGGCACATCCGTGCTTGGCATGAGCCGCGACGAGCCCGATCCCCCGGGCGATCTTCTGGAAGCGTTCGCCCACATCGTTGCCATATCCCTGCGGAGGAGGAATGCCGAGACGGCGGTGCGGGAGAGCGAGGAGAAGTTCCGGTCCATCATCGAGAACATGCAGGACATCTACTACCGCACCGATATGGAGGGCAATCTCCTGATGATAAGCCCTGCGGGAGCCGCCATGCTGGGATACGATTCCCCGGACGAGATTATCGGGAAAAATATTGCCGCAACCCTGTACTATCAGCCGCAGGACCGGGACCCGCTGCTGCAGGAGCTCCGCAGGAACAACTCCGTGCAGAAACGGATCGCTACGCTGAAGAAACGGGACGGGAGTTCCCTGACCGTATCCGCAAACAGCCAGTTCTATACCGGTAAAACCGGAAGAATCCTTGGGGTGGACGGCATCCTGCACGACATCAGCGAGCTCAAAAAGACGCAGGATGCGCTCGTGCAGGCAAACAAAAAGCTTGACCTGCTCTCGAGCGTCACCCGCCACGACACGCTCAACAAGCTGACCGTTCTCCAGTCATTTTTGACCCTCCTTGAAAGAAAGGTCCAGGATCCGGATGCCCGCTCGTACCTGCTGAAAGCGAAGGATGCAGGTGCCGTTATCCGGCAGCAGATGGAGTTTACGAAAGTCTACCAGGGGCTCGGACTTTCCGATCCGCAATGGATGAACCTTAACAAGATCGTTACGGGCCTTCCTGTCCCCCCGGGGATTTCCTGTTCCGCCCGGGTTGACGGTGTCGAGATCCTCGCCGATCCGCTGCTCGTCAAAGTTTTCGAGAACCTCCTTGACAACACCGTCCGCCACGGGGAAAAGGCGACAATGGTTTTAGTTACATATTCCGAATCGTCAGGCGGGCTTACCGTGATCTACGAGGACAACGGGATGGGCATCCCGGAACGGGAAAAGGAGACGATCTTTGAACGGGGCTACGGGAAGAACACCGGGCTTGGGATGTTCCTTGCCCGCGAGATCCTCGCAATCACCGGCATGAAGATCTCCGAGACAGGGGTGCCGGGATCCGGTGCACGGTTCGGGATTCTGGTGCCGAAAGGAGCGTACCGGTTTTCCAGGAGCACAGTAGCGCCGCGCCGGGACGACCCGCCCGATTAAAAAATTTGCGCGAAGGGATTTCAGAATTCTCAAAAAGGGCCGGCGATTGTATGAACATTCCGACCAGAGAGGTTTTGTAGTCATACCGAAAAATAATGGAGATACGATAGTTCGCGATACGGGAGATCCATGATGGGAACACTTGTCAGAGACAGGATTACAGGAATGCAGAAGAACTGCCGGAAAGGATTGCTCCTTCTCCTGGCCGGTTTTATCCTGCTCGCCGGCGTGGCAGCTGCCGAAACATCGGCCGCATCGCTCACGTCGGCAGGAGAGAATGTCTACGTCTCGTCGGTTACGTACGACCCCCCGGTCTTTTTCACCGGTGATACCGGGACGGTCGCTTACTCCATCACGAACGGGAACGCCGACCAGAGCGTAACCGTCAACCATGCCACGTTTGGCGACACCAACATCAGGCGGACCAGCGGCACGTACGACACATCGATGTCCATCGGTCCGCTCCAGACGCGCCCCTTCACCTTCTCGGTCGTCGCCGATGCAAACGACGGTATCTATTACCCGAAGTTCTCGCTCTCGTACTTCGGCTCGATGAGCCTCTGGCACCAGACCGATATCCAGGTGGACAACACGCCGCTCGTGCTTCTCGTAAAGGACACCCCGGACACCTTCTCGCAGGGGACCAAGGATACCGTCTCCGTCCAGATCGCGAACCCCCGGAAGAATGGCGTGAAAAATGTGATCCTCGAGATCTCCGGCGACGGTCTCATCCCCATGCCGCAGAAGACCTTCATCGGGAACCTTACGTCCGGGGCCAGCACCACGGTGAATTTCACGGTAACCCCGGAAGTGGAGACAACCATGCAGCTGACCGTACGGTACAACAACGGGGACAACGTCCATACGGTTGAGTCAGCGCTCCCGATCGCGTTCGGCAATGACAAGAAGAAAGCGACCCCGATCATCAGCAACGTCGAAGTGAAAAGCGACGGCGGGGTCTACCACGTAACCGGCGATGTCACCAATGCAGGGCTTTTGACGGCAAACGCGGTTACGGTCACCGCCGTTTCCCCGGCCGTACCGGAAGACCCGTACCGGAGCTACATCATCGGTGCGCTCAAGCAGGACGACTTCGGCAGCTTCGAAGTGACCTTCACCGCGGAAGGAGCAGAGTCCGTCCCGCTCCAGCTCTCCTACAAGGACAAGGATGGCAACGTCATCACGGTTACGCAGCCGGTCAGCCTTGGCAGCGCAGTCGCGACCCGGCAAAATACTTCCGGCGGGCCGGATCTCCTCCCGCTCATTATCGTCGTGCTCATCGTCGCTGCCGGCGGGTTCTGGTATTACAGGAAAACGAAGAACCGGTGACGGCGGGCTGCCATGCAACCGGTCATCCAGTTCTCCGACGTCTCCAAGGTCTACCCGATGAGAGCCGGGGACGTAACCGCGCTCTCCCAGATCTCGTTTTCAGTGGAACGGGGAGAGTTCATCGCGATCATGGGCCCCTCCGGGTCCGGGAAATCCACGCTCCTCAACCTGATGGGCTGCCTTGACTCGCCGACATCCGGCGATATCTTCATCTCCGGGATCCGGGTGGCGGACATGACGGACGACGCGCTCACGGATCTCCGGCGCGACCGGATCGGGTTTGTCTTCCAGTACTTCAACCTCTTCCCGCTCCTCAATGTCGTCGAGAATGTCAGTTTCCCGCAGATGATGAAGGCCGGAACGGTTGTCGATGGCAGTAAAGCGGCGGGAGTCCTGCAAGCCGTCCAACTGGAGGAGCACCTCTACACCCACACGCCGCTGGAACTCTCGGGCGGGCAGCAGCAGCGGGTTGCGATTGCACGGGCGCTCATCAACGATCCCGACATCCTGCTCTGCGACGAACCGACCGGCAATCTCGATACGAAGACCGGCGCCTCCATCATGCAGCTCATGACGGAACTGAACAAAAAAGGCTCGACCATCATCATCGTCACCCATGACCCGGACGTTGCCGCCTACACGCAGCGGACCATCCGGATCGTTGACGGGAGGATTGCGGCTTGAACGCGATATTCTGGGAGATCGCAAAGCGCAACATCCGGCTCCACATGCTCCGGTCGGCGCTCGCCATGCTCGGGATCGTGATCGGCGTTGTCGCGATTGTCTCGATGGGCATTCTCGGGAACGGCATGGTGATGCTTGTCTCCGCGAGCCTCTCTTCTGTCGGGGATTCCGTGATTGTCATGCCGTATGCCGGCGGCGGTGGCATGGGGATGGGCGGGGGCACCTCAAGCTTTGTGCTCACCGAACAGAATTTCCAGCAGATAAAAAGGGTGGTTGCCCCCAACACCGCGATCCCGGTGCACTCCGCGTCGCAGCACATGAAGGTGGGGGTGAACAGCGACGACATTGTCGCGACCATCTACGCGATTCCTTCCGATAATGTGCCCGATCTCTTAACGCTCGAATCCGGGGACTACAACAACCAGGACTCCGGCTGCCTTGTCGGCGCCACGTTTGCAAAGGACCATAATATCAAGGTGGGTTCACGGATCGTGATCGGGAGCGGCGGGGAGTACGGGACGCTCCGGGTCACCGGCATCATCAAGGAGCGGGGGATGAGCTTCGATATCAGCACCGACAACGCGCTGGTCGTCACCAACAACTGGTTTGAGAATAACTTCGATACGGGCGGCGGGTACGACGAAGTGGTCGTCAAGGTAACGGACGGGGATACCGCTGCCGTAAAGACGATGATCGAGAAGCAGCTCAACCGGAACATCAAGCAGAGGACCGTCACCGTGATCGACAGTAAGGCGACGCTGGAAACCATCTACCAGACGTTTGGCACGATCACGACCTTTGTCTCCGCGATTGGCGGCATCTCCATGATCGTTGCGGGTGTCTCGATCTTCAATATCATGATGATGTCGGTCAACGAGCGGATCAAGGAGATCGGCATCATGCGGAGCATCGGCACCCGGAAGAAGGGCGTGATGGCGATGTTCATCTGCGAGGCGGCCATCATCGGCATCTGCGGGAGCATTGCCGGGGGGATCCTTGCGGTTATTGCGGGATACGGTATCAGCGCCCTGATGCTCCAGACTACCGAGTACCTCTTCACGCTCGCAAACGCGATCACGGTCTGCGAAGGGGTCGGCTTTGGGATCCTTGTCTGCCTTGCGTGCGGGATCTACCCGGCATGGCAGGCGGCAAACCTCAACCCGATCGATGCGCTGCGGCAGGAGTGAGTGGGAAATTTTTTTCACGGGTGATCACAATATTCACGTCATCATCTTCCATCGGGCTGTTCACAACCATTCGGAAACAGACCGGAAAGGGTTTGAACGACAATTTTCAATGATCTCCGATGGAATCCCTGATCACCTCCCCTGAATTCCAGATGAGTCTGCTCCTGTTTGTTGCACTTGGGGGATACCTCATCGCATCGCGCATCAACCAGTCCGCTGTCATTGGCCTGATCCTGGTCGGTCTCCTTGTAGGCCCGAGCGTTCTTGGTTGGATCACCTACACCGACTTTGTCCGGGGTCTCGCCCATCTCGGTGCTGTCATTCTCCTCTTTGTCATCGGTCTTGAATTCAACGTCAAAGAGATTTTATCCGTCAGGAACGGGGTGATAGCAGGCGTGGGGGTTATCATCCCATGGCTCGGCGGTTACTGGATTTCACTTATCTTTGGGTTTAACACAGCGAGTGCTATCTTCATCGGGACCGCACTGACCGCAACCAGCATTGCCATCACGGCAAATGTGCTCAAAGAAATGGGAAAGCTCCAGTCCGATGCGGCAAAAGCCATTATCGGGGCTGCGGTGATTGATGATGTGCTCAGCCTGCTCGCTCTTGCCATCAGCACCGATGTAGTCAGCGGCTCGCTTTCAGCTGCAGGAATTGCCCTTGTTGCTGCCAAGGCAGTTGCATTTATCGCCGTCGGGGGGGCATTTGGTATCTTTGTCGTCAGCAGATACATCGAACGTCTCGATGCTACCGGTTTCTGCAAAAAGTTCCCGGAGTTTATCTTTATTTTCGCAATGATGGTCGCGTTTTTCTATGCGATGTGTGCGGAGGCAGTCGGGATGTCTGCAATTGTCGGGGCATTCATCGCGGGAGTCTCATTTGAACGAATCGAGCTTTCACACAGTCGCAACTTCAAGGAAGGCGCTGAGTATCTCCAGATCATTTTCGCATCGATTTTCTTTGTCTCGCTTGGCATTCTTGCAGACATCCATACGGTAACACCGGAGATTGCCCTCTTCCTAGTGGTCCTGACCCTCGTTGCCATCATCACCAAGGTCATCGGCTGCGGTCTCCCCGCGTCCATGATGGGGCTGTGCCGCAAAGACGCACTCATCGTCGGGTTTGGTATGGCCCCCCGTGGAGAGGTGGCGATGATCGTTGCCCTTATCGGGCTCGAATCCGGTGCTATCGATCAGGGCGTTTATGTCGTGCTTGTTCTTATGAGCCTGCTCACGACTATTGTCACCCCAATTGTTTACCGGAACTGGTTCTTCAAGGAAGATACTTATCGATATAATACTGACGGCGTATGCATTGACGAGGGAAAATAACCTGCACATTTTTCCGGCATTCAGGTGCTACGGAAATCAACAAACTCCTCCAACTCAACAAAACGACTGCGTCGCAGGAACCTGCATGTGGTGTGAGAACCCCCCGCATCATCCGGAAACCGGCAACCATTCATCAGGCCGGATAAATTGAATGGCTGTTAACCGGCTGCCTCATGCGTTTCGGGTCCGCAACGGTCCAAAAATCCCAGGCATTTCATTAAATAATTGAGCTGACTTCTATCTGTCAGGAGCAAAGGCGATGTTCGAAAAGGTGCTGTTCCCAACGGACTTCTCTCCGGATTCACAGAGGATTCTCGGATACGTGAAAGATATCCCCGGTGTAAAAAAAGTCATCCTGCTGCATGTGGTCGATGCCACCCACCCGTCGCGGAGGGGATGGGAGTATGGGCCGCATATCGAGAACGCTAAGATCCTGATGGAGGAGAACCGGCAGACGCTTTCAAAGAATGGGATCCAGGCAGATGTCATCATCGAGACCATTGTCAGTACAATCACGCAGGGGGACATGCCGCTCACAATCCTGGAGAAAGCGGATGTGGAGGGCGTCTCGCTCATCGTCATGGGCGCAAGGGGCAGGAATACGATCCAGAGCATCCTGCTCGGCAGTGTTTCGGCGAATGTGGTTCGCCATGCTCACACACCGGTTCTCCTGATGCGGTTCCCGCCCGCATCCCGCATGGCGGGTGAACAATCGTCCCTGTTCTCCCGAGTAATTGTGCCAATAGATTTCTCCGGGCCATCGCTGGATGCGCTTACCTTCCTGAAGGCCATTCCGGCAGCCGGGCAGGTTATTCTCCTCAATGTTGTCGATCGGGGCGAGTCCGAAGAGGAGATCCGGGCTGCGGTGTCTAAGGCAAAAGAGCGGCTCTTTGGGATCGGAAGAGATCTCGCGGCTTCCGGCATCAGAACTGAGCCGATGGTGCATGTCGGATATCCCCCGGAAGAAATCTGTGCAACTGCTGACCGGATCAGCACAACCCTTATCCTCATGAGCCCGCAGGGTGAAGGGTGGACCCGTGAACTCCGTGCACTCTTCATCGGCAGCACAACAAACACGGTCATGAGGAATGCGCACTGCCCGGTTCTGATTACAGCAGCGCAGAAAACTGCATAACGGGACCGGTCCTGCATGGAGCGCTGGTCATCGCACATCGGCTTTATCCTCGCCGCCATTGGTGCTGCTGTCGGTCTCGGCAACATCTGGCGCTTTTCTGCTGTACTCGGGCAGAACGGCGGCGGGGCGTACCTGATCCCGTACTTCATCGCGGTCTTCTTCTTTGTCCTGCCGCTGATGATCCTCGAGATCGCGATGGGTCGCCGTTTCCGGGGAACGGCCGTGAGTGCGTTTGCCGCGGTCCGGCCCGAGTTCCGTCCCATCGGTTGGCTGATATGCGCTGTATCCTTTGTCATCCTCGGTTACTATCTTGTTATCACCGGATGGACCATTGCGTACCTGATATTCTCGGCAACAGGAGAGACGATCACATTTGCCGGTTTTACCGGCACGTTCCAGCCGGTTATCTTTGCCCTCATCGCCGCCCTTGTCACCAGTATCGTCGTTTCAGCCGGGGTCCGGGCAGGAATCGAGCGGATCTCCGTCATCCTGATCCCGTCCTGTATCGGGATCCTCGTCATCCTTGCGGCATACAGTACCACCCTTACAGGATTCACCGAGGGGATGCACTACCTCTTCACGCCTGATTTTTCGGTTCTCACCAAAACGGACATCTGGCTTGCCGCTTTCGGGCAGGCGCTCTTCTCCCTCTCGGTCGGCGAAGGCATTCTCCTTACCTATGGCGCCTATATGGCACCGGAGCAGGACATCCGGAAATCAGCTCTCGTCATCACCGTGGCCGACTTTTCGGTGGCGCTCCTTGCTGGTATTGTTATCTTCCCGATCGTCTTTTCAAACGGGCTCTCCCCGGCTGTCGGCTCCGAGCTCGCCTTCTCCACCCTCCCGCTCGCATTTGCCGCACTGCCGGCGGGCAGGCTCCTTGCAGTCGCTTTCTTTGCAGTCCTCTTCTTTGCCGCAATCACGTCTGCTGTCTCGATGATGGAAGTCTGCGTTGCAGCTGTTACCGAGGCAGCAGGATGGTCCCGGAGGCGGACAACATTTGTCCTGTCCGTTCTCCTCGTGCCGGCAGTACTCCTGCCGTCGCTCAGTTACAGTGCCCTGCACCTCTCGTTTGCCGGAAATCCGTTGTTGGACTTCCTTGACGAAACAGTTGGCACGCTCGGGCTCCATATCGTGGCCATCCTGCTTGCCGTAACCTTTACCTGGTTTGTTCCGGAGAAGGTTTTCCTCTCAGAAACCAAGTCGGCTTCGTACCTGAACCGGTTCATATTCGGCCTCTGCCGGTACCTGATCCCTGCCATCCTCATCATGCTGGTCGTGGCCGAACTGGTTGCAGGCACGGAACTGACGAGCCTCACGTTCGTCCATACAGGGCAGCATATCGGTTCCCTGATCCAGATAGACGCAGTCGTTATCTTTGCATTCATGGTGATTGCTGCCTGCACAATCATTGGATGGATACGAAAATAATGGAAAAAATCAGAAAAAAGGGATCAACTGCTCTTCTCCGGATTGAACCACAGTCCCCACAAGAGCAATGCGATAATAAAGACGACGATAACTGTACCAAATACGAGAACCGTAATATCAGGCAGACCAAACACCATACAATTTATTTTGTGTCCTTTCAGGACAGAAAAAAATTGTGCTTCGATATCATGATCTCACTCAACCCTGGTTCACAAAATTGTCTTCCGGATCATTCCCGTGAGGATTTTAACCAGGCAAAACATATCGGCATTCAATGACCCTCGAACGAAAGATCGCGAGCGCGTTTGCCCTTGACGACAAGGCATGGCGCCGCCATGCGAATCCGTGGAGTGTGCTCCTCCGTAGTACGGCACTCCCGATCCTTATCTTTGCGTTCTGGAGCCGGTTATGGCTGGGATGGTATGCCCTGGTTCCTGTAACCGCTGCACTGCTCTGGGCCTGGTATAACCCGCGGGTCTTCCCTGCCCCTGCCTCGTTCGATCATTGGACATCAAAGGCGGTGTTCGGGGAACGGATCTGGCTGAACCGCGATACCATCCCCGTGCCGGCGCATCACCGGATCGTGCCGAATATTCTTTCGATGGTCTCGGGTATCGGGATATTGTTCGTCTCCTTGGGCGTTCTCACCTTCGATCTGTGGCCGACGCTCTTTGGGATGGCTCTCGTATATTGCGGCAAACTCTGGTTCCTCGATCGGATGGTATGGCTCTTTGAAGATATGAAAGACGCAACGGAAGAGTCCGGGAAGTGGTGAATCCGATACGTTCCGGCCATGACAGGGACTTTTTTATAACCGTTCTTCTATTATCTGCCTGCGGCGGAATGCCCAGAGAACGATACCAGCACAGATAAAGGCGAGGAAAAAGGCTAACCGGAAAACGGATGCATGGGGAAGGGGGATTCCCTCCGGAGACAGGAACAATCCTGCAACCAGGAAGAGCGTGACTGCCCCGCATACCGCCGGGATCGCATAGTACCGCGGGGACCAATATGAGAGAGCGAGCGGGATGAAATAGAGGAGCCAGACCGGCACTCCGAGCGGCGTGATGGTATCGAACAGATAGATGCAGAATATCGTCAGGACCGTGATGATCGCGATCCCTGCATCAGATACAAGGAGCGCAATGGCATGTGACCGGGTATTATGTCGGGGAGAATGCATGAACTGTTCCGTCCGCACGTCGCGTTCCTGAGGTACATCATCGTAGCATGCCCGCCCTGAAAATCTTTGTGAAATCTTTCAGAATACCGGCGGCTGTTAAAAAAAAATTCTCCTTTCTCTTGTTTCCACCATGATCATTGCGATGACAGCGGGAAACTTTCGGCACAGATACAGCGGTTTGATACCCGTGTATGAATAGGAGAAATGCTTTGTATTATGCAGCTCCATGTTCACGGGATTGCGATGGCAGAAAAAAAAGATGATGCTGGTATCAAAACAAAGGATCATCAGCCACCTGGTATTGAGAGGCAGGAAATGGACGCTGTCCGGCTTCTCCAGATCGGCGGTGGCATATTGTGTGCCATAATCCTTCTCTGGTTTGTTCTTCATTCGCTTCTGCATATCATCTGAGGGACTTCAAAGACCCCCCATGTATTTTCTTCTTTTCCTTTTTGCCCGAGGCATGCAATTTCCAAAACACAAAGGTTTTATCATTTTTTTCCGAATTTTTAACCGATGTTCCAGCCGGGAAATGAGCATGGGAAGATCATCAAATCCCTCGGGGTTGTCTTTGGCGATATCGGGACAAGCCCGATCTACACGATCGGGGCGATCCTCCTCTTCATCATGCCGACTGTGGGCAATATCCTCGGCCTCCTCTCCCTGATCATCTGGTCACTCATCATCGTGATCACGGTCCAGTACGCCTGGCTCGCCATGAACCTCGGGAGCAAGGGCGAAGGCGGGACGATCGTGCTCAAGGGGCTCCTTGTCTCCCGGCTGAAGACCCCGCACATCATCTCCTTTGTCTCAATATTGACGATAATCGGCGTAGCCCTCTTTATCGGCGACGGTGTCATCACCCCGGCAATCAGTATCCTCTCCGCGGTTGAAGGCATCCGGTTGATCCCGGGACTCGGCGGGATCTGGGGGGGCTGGATCCTCCTGACGGGGATCTGTATTGCCGTCGCATTGTTTGCAATCCAGAGGAAAGGGACAGAGCATGTTGCCTGGGCGTTCGGCCCGGTCATGCTCGTCTGGTTCGTATCCCTTGCAGTCAGCGGCCTAGTCTCGATCGTTTCGGCCCCGGAGGTCCTTGCTGCTATCAGTCCCACGTATGCGATCGGCTTCCTGATGGAGAACGGGCTCAGTTCATTCATCGTGCTCTCCGCAGTCCTGCTCTGCGTCACCGGGGGCGAGGCGCTCTATGCCGACATGGGCCATCTCGGGAGGGAGCCCATAGTCAAAGGCTGGTTTTGCATCTTTCCTGCGCTTGTCATCAGCTATCTCGGACAGGGTGCCTTTGTCCTGACGCACCCGCAGAGCAGCACCGTCCTCTTTTCCATGGTGCAAAACGAGGCCGCCCTCCTGTACGTCCCATTCCTTGTCCTCTCCATCTGTGCAACCGTGATCGCGTCCCAGGCCATGATCTCGGGTATGTTCTCGATCGTCTACCAGGGAATGATGACCCGGATCATCCCTAAAATGAAGATCGAGTTCACATCCGCACAACTCCGCTCCCAGATCTACATCGACGCCGTTAATTGGCTCTTACTCCTTGCAGTCATCATTGTAATGCTCGAGTTCAAAACTTCGGAGAACCTTGCTTCCGCATACGGTCTTGCGGTTGCCGGCACGATGACCATATCCGCGATCCTGATGACCATGATCTTTATCCTGCGGCTCGATACATTCAAGGCAGCCATCTCCGGGGCTCTTATTGTTATCGACCTGATCTTCCTGCTCTCTGCTTTCACCAAGATTCCCCACGGGGCATACTGGTCGTTTTTGATCGCAGGAGTACCGCTTATCGTGATCGTGACCTTCATCCAGGGCCAGGACCGGCTCCACCGCATGCTCAAGCCGATCAGTCTCGATGCGTTCCTGCCGGAATATACAAAGAAATACCCGGAGCTGCCCCGGGTCCGGGGCACCGCGCTCTTCTTCACGACCGACAAGAACTGCATCTCACCCTATATCCCGCAGGTGATGTTTAAAAACGAGATCCTGTACGATGAGAACATCCTCGTCTCGATCCGGATTACCGATTACCCGTTCGGCATCCAGACGAACTATGACCGCGACCTTGGGCCGGGTCTCCATGCCTTCACGATCACGGCAGGATACATGGAGATCATGGACATCATCCGGCTGCTGCACGATAACGACATCGGGGAAAAGACCATCTTCTACGGTGTCGAGAACATCATCTCCGACAGCTTCCGCTGGAGGCTGTACGGGATTATCAAGAAACTCACTCCTGCATTCGTCCACTTCTACGAGCTTCCCCCCGAGAAGATCCACGGCGTCGTAACCCGTATCGTGATGTGAAGGGTTTTTAATTAAGCCCCGTTGGCCCTACCCATTCTCCTCATGAAAGCATTTAGTGCAATCCAGGGTAATCGCTAACAGGCGCTTGGACGGGAGTATCAGCAGCGGACACCGGACCTGCCAAAAAATTACTGTAAACCGGTATACGCGCACCAGTTCTTCTCCAGGCTTCCGTCATGATAGACCATCACTTCGACCGGGTCTCCCTGCAGGGCCTTGTGCAGCTGCCGGGCATACATCTCCTGGTCGTGGTAAAGATTGTGGATGCAAAAATACTCGTGCACGGCTTCCAGGAAGGCGATCTGCTGGTTGAGGAAGGCATTCTCGTATTCCAGGATCTCCCGGGCAAGGGCACGGCACTCATCAGGTGATACCGGCTTCCGGTATTCCCCGTGCTTTCCCTCCCGGGCGAACTGCTGCCATGTCATCCGCCCCTGCCTATCCGTCACCGGGCGCAGCATGTGCGGGTAAATCCGACAGACCGAGAACCTCCGGTCATAGATGCGGCAGAGGTTTCCGTCAAGAAACCAGCAGGAGTTCCCGTCAGCCGGTTTCTTTTTCAACGCGTATCCCGAGACATAGAACATCCCATCCTGATCGCAGAACTCCGGGCCGGGCGCGGGTTCAATGCAGGAAGGGTCGATCTTCCGGGCAGTTTCCACATCTTTTTCGAGCAGGAAGACGTGGCTGTTGATCCGGCGGGTGCAGCACGCGGCGCAGTACGTGCACCGGAACCCGTAGTTCCGGATTGCCGCCTCAATGGTTTCCACGGGATACTCAAAGAGCCGGTTGCGCTCCTGCATCAGGGCGATGATACGGTGGGGGATGGTAATGTCGTGCATCCTCAACCACACCGGTTCCCCATGGCCAGGGACTTATACCAGACGTTCATGCTCTCGATCTTCCCGCCAATGTTCGTGTTGTTGGGAAGAAGGCCGGCATACTCGTAACCCGCCCGGGCAAACAGGATGTTGACCGGCTCCGATGTTGCACGGGCGATGGTGTATGCAAGCCGGACCCCTTCTTCCCGTGTCGCCGACTCCATTACATGCAGGAGGTTTCCGGCAAACCACTTTCCCCGGAACGTTGTATCTGTTGCAAAATCCGTCATCTCTGCATTCTGCGCATCGGTATGGATCTCACACGAGGAGACCGCAACGATCCGGTCCGCACTACGGATGCAGAAGTACCGGATGCCCTCTCGCATGGAACGGACAACATACCCGAGATCCGTGATGGGGAACGGGTAGGTCGCAAACACCGACCGGTAGAGCGCCGCAATTTCTCCGGCATCGTCGGGATGTGCAGCAGTAAGTGAGAAACCTGCAGGAAGCTGAGGACTGAACTCCCTGCCTTTGTATCCGAGCGCTGTAGACAGTACCTGCCTTATTACAGCATGATTAGCAACCTCCTTTCGCTTCGGATCGGAATACCATGCCATAAATGCGGCTGCTTCCTTCCCATGGAAAAAGTGCGGCACGATCGATTCGATGATGTAGCCTGCTTCTAGGAAGACCGGCACGGAAGATATCGGTATTTTGACAACAATCTTCGAATACCTCTCCTTACGGGCGAGATCGTCGAGGGACCGGATGATATCAGGAATATCATCTGACGCCATCCTCATGACATAGATCCGCTCGTTGTGGTGGCCGAACTGCACGAGACTGTTCCCGATAGCACTGACCGTATCAGCTCCCATTCTCCTGTCTCCGTTCGATCCGGTCGGTATTTGCCGGTACAAGCGTGGTCGTTTCGTCGTAGTCTGCGAGCAGTTTTGCGACGCCAACCACTTTCGATTCATCGGCACGGCCGACATTCAGCTGCAGCTTACAGCCGGCACAATCCCCGTTACAGAAGATCCGCTCGTAATCCGCCGGCTCCTGGTACGTGCAGATCATCCCCTCATAGTTGCGCAGTACGACCTTGTGCACCGACCTGGTCAGCAGGTAGTTGGGGAACACCGGTATCTTGCCGCCGCCTCCCGGGGCATCGATGACATACCGTGGCACAGCAAACCCGCTGGTATGGCCAACAAGGTTCTCCATGATCTCGATCCCTTTCGAGACCGGGGTCCGGAAATGGCTGATGCCCTCGGAAAGGTCGCACTGGTACAGGTAGTACGGCCGGATGCGGTTCTTCACCAGCTCGTGGACGAGCGCCTTCATGATCCGGGGGCAGTCGTTGATCCCGGCGAGAAGGACGGACTGGTTGCCGAGCGGAATGCCGGCATTGGCAAGTTTTGCAACCGCGGCCCGGGCCGAGTCCGTCATCTCCTTGGGGTGGTTGAACTGCATATTGATAAAAAGCGGGTGGTGCTTCTTTAAGACGGCAACAAGGTCATCGGTTACCCGGAAGGGGAGGGTGACAGGGACACGTGTCCCGATCCGGATCACCTCGACGTGAGGGATGTCACGGAGCTCGGTTAGGATCCAGTCAAGGTAATCATCGCTTAAGAGGAACGGATCGCCCCCAGAGAGCAGGACGTCACGGATCTGGGAGGTCCGGCGGATGTAATCGATACCCGCGAGGATCTCGGTCCGCTGGGGGATCGAATCGACATCCCCTACCTTCCGCTTCCGCGTGCAGTGCCGGCAGTACATTGCGCAGGTATTGCTGACAAGAAAGAGCACCCGGTCCGGGTACCGGTGCGTGATGCAGGGTGCCGGGCTGTCCTTGTCCTCGGCAAGAGGATCGGAAAGTTCGTACTGTTCGACGATCAGTTCTTTGGGTGACGGGAATGCCTGTTTGAAAATCGGATCGTTCCTGTAATCATTCACGTCAACAAGCGAGAGGTAATAGGGTGTGATATTAAGGGGGAATTTATCGATTGTTTTCTGGAGCAATTCCCGCTCCTCCCGATTGAAATGGATCCCGAGCACCTGCTCGACAGTCGTAATGTCGCGGATGCCGTGCCTGATCTGCCAGCGCCAGTCTCTCCAGAATTCGGGGATGTTGCCGGAATCTGCCTGCTGCCGGATAATGACAGGATATTCTGGTTTCTCCACCCCCGCATAATAACTCCGGAAAAGGGAGAAGGCATTCTTAATCTGGTGCCGTGCATGTCCCTCCAGATCTCTGAACGAGAACGGCTTGTACAGAATGCCAGTTTGTGATTTCTGGGATTCCTCCTCCCTGCTCTTTTCCCTCATACGGTTTCCTCCGGCTCAGAAGAGCCAGTGCATCCTCTGTGGGGAGATCGGGAACATGTCCCTCACATGGACGGCGTGGTGAAGGTAATCATCGAACCACCGGGCGAGCGGGTTGCTACGGAAGACCAGCATCTTTCCGATGTTCGCCTTGTCTGCGGCCTGGTGGTACCGCATATAGACATGGTTTGCGGTCTTCCCTACCACCTCGATCTTCCCGGTCGCGTGCGACATGACGAACCGTGCCCGTTTGGCAAGGCCGGAACTTGCCCGGAATGCCTGCTGGATTATCTCGAATGACCTCTCGACCGGAGTCTGGAAGAACTGGTTGCCAAGCGACGGCCGGCACTGGAAAACATAATACGGGGAGATCCCGGCAAACGAGAGTTTCCGGAACAGCTCCGTAAAGACCGCCGGGTCGCTGTTCACCTCGTTCAGGACAGGCGTCTGATTGACCACGATAACACCTGCCTTCCGGAGCACTTCAGCCGCCTGAAGCGAGACGGTCGTCATCTCCTTCGGATGGTTATAGTGGGCCATGAGATAGATCCGTTTCTCCGGCGTGCTGTACCGGGCAAGGGCCGCAATGAGGGCGGGGTCGTCGATGATCCGGTACGGGTTGTATGCCGGCATCTTGCTGCCGATCCGGATGATGTTGACGTGGTTGATCTCCCGGAGTTCCCTGAGGATCGCTTCCAGCCGCCGGGTCTCCAGCGTGAGCGGGTCGCCCCCGGTCAGGAGCACGTTGGTGATCTCCGGGTGGGAGCGGATGTAGTCAAGCCCGGCGGAGACATCATGGATCGTCTCGCGCTCGCACCCGATGAAGAGGCGTTTCCGGAAACAGAAGCGGCAGATCCCGCCGCAGACATCCGAGATGAGAAGAAGGCCGGTCTGGGTATATTTATGCTGCAGGCCGGGGAGCCGGGTGTAATCTTTCTCGCAGGAAGGATCCGTGGATCCCCCGCCTTTGAGCTCGCGGAGATCGGGTATCACGATCCTGCGCAGGGGGTCGTGATGGACTTTCCAGTCGATGAGCGACAGGTAATACTCGTTTGCCCGGAAGGGGAATGTCTGGGTAACCAGCTCCATCTCCTCCCGTTCTTTTTGTCTGAGCCCGACAAGGTTGTCAAGCTCATCAATGGAATGAAAGTATCGCGGATTCATGTTTATCATCTCTGATTACTCGTATGGTTTGAAGGGTCAGATCCCAGTTTCCTGATTGCATCGAGCGCCCGTTCTGCATCTTCACTCCCTGCCCGTTCCATTGCACCAAGGAATGCTAGCGCTTCATGGCGGATTGCTCTGTTCTTTGACGTTATGACCAGTGTATAGAGCTCATGCACCCGCCGATCTTTCCATTCCCTTGTCTGTTCATCCATGATTCCCTCACTTCCGAAACAGGATGATAAAATGCAAATGGCAGACCCTGCGAGAGGGTTTGCGTTTCCAGGAGCGTATGAATAATAATAATGGCGGGGACCTGTAATAAATGTTAATACAATAGATGCTCTTGTAGTTTTTATCAGAAAACGAAACGCTGATAAGACGACAGAGTACATCGGAGAAATGCAGGTATGACCTATAAAAGGGAACTGGCCCCCCCCATCTCCGTACGTCTCCCGCGGGAAACGAAAGCCAAACTGGAACAACTCGCAGAAGAAAAACACATGGAACTCTCCCCCTTTGTTGTGGCGATCCTTGAGGATTGGCTGAAAATGAAGAAGGAGATCGGGGAAAGTCCTATGAATTGGCATACGTACATGAATAATTCGGAGTACCGTGAAGCGATGCAGGCGATCATCAGAGATACCTTCCTGGACTCGGTCATCAATACCCCCAATTATAGGAATAATATCAAAGACGTGGTCAAGCGAGTTCTCTCTGAGGCCTCCGTTGAAGGGGAAGTGTCAGGTACCCGCAAAAAAAAGTAAGAAAAGCCGCGCTTTTTGCCGAATGAATCTTTTTTTTCCGGTTCTTGTTTGTATACAGACCGATCTGTCCCTGCCAATACCGGCGTGACGTGTTTAAATCCTCTGGGAAGTAGCAGAATATGCAGCCGGTCATTGGTCTCCTTCAATTATAACGGGGGAGCTCCCCCAGTGGCGGGCGAAGGGCGTCGCCTGCGGCAATCCGGCGTGTTTTAGTATTCGCCCATACCGGGGGGCATTCCGCCCATACCCCCCATCCCGCCCATGCCCCCGGGAGGCATGGCCGGACCTGGAGCTTTCGAGGAAGCAATCATGTCATCAATCCGCAGGATCATGACTGCCGCATCCGTTGCGCTGGCAACCGCCTGTTTCTTGACACGGAGCGGTTCGAGGATCCCGGCGGTCGGCATGTCAGCGGGTTTTCCGGTTTTTACATCAAGCCCCGCATTGACCTCCCCCCGCTCATGGGCAGTCTTAAGGGCGACAACCGCGTCGATGGGGTCGAGGCCCGAGTTCTCCGCGATGGTCCGGGGAATGACCGTAAAAGCCGAAGCGAACGCCTCAATCGCCGGCTGCCGGCGGCCTCCCTGCATCATCGCATAGTCCCGCAGCCGGAGCGCGATCTCCACTTCGGGGGCCCCGCCGCCCGCGACCATCCTGCCATCCTCAAGCACGTCCTTTATGACCATGAGTCCGTCGTGAACCGACCGTTCGAGCTCGTCGATCACATGCTGGGACCCGCCCCGGATGAGGATCGTGACTGCCCGGGGGTTGTTGCAGCCGGAAACCGCAATCATCTCTTCGCCGGCAAACTTTTTTTCGGCAACAAGGCCGGCGCTCCCGATATCCTTTGCCGTGATGGCATCGGAGCTGTTGACCACCGATGCGCCGGTTGCACGGGTAAGGTTCTCCATATCGCTCTTCTTCACCCGGCGCACGGCAAGGATTCCGGCCTTTGCAAGGTAGTGGGCTATAACATCGTCGATTCCCTTCTGGCAGAAGAGGACGTTTGTCCCGGATGCAATGACTTTCTCTGCCATGGCGCGGACCATGTGTGCTTCCTTGTCGAGGAATGCCTGCACCTGCTGTGTGCCGGTGATCGTGATCTTTGCATTCACCTCCGTCTTCCGGAACTCGATGGCAGCGTTCAGGAGGAGGATCTTTGCGTCCCTTATAACCTTGGGCATCGAGGGATGCATGCGCTCCTTGTCAACCACAACGCCGTCGACCATGACGGAGTCTTCCACTGCTGCCCCGGCCTTCTTGACTATTGTGATATGCCCGATGTCGACCTTCCCGTCCGGGTCGGCGACCAATCCTGCTGCTTTCACCATGAACACGCAGAAGATGTCCTTTGCCGGTTCCGACAGCCGGCTCGTAAAAGCGGTCTGCGCAATCTTCCGGAGCACCTCCTCGTCTCCGGGTCGCACTGCAAGGGAGATTCCGGCAAGAACATCCTGTGCCTGCTCTGCCGCCTGTCGGTACCCTTCGGCGATGACTGTCGGATGGATCTTCTTTGCAATCAGCCCTTCGGCAGCCTTCAGCAGCTCCCCGGCGATCACGACCGCCGTCGTAGTCCCGTCCCCGGTCTCATCGTCCTGGGTCTTTGCCACCTCGACGATCATCTTTGCTGCCGGGTGTTCGATGTCCAGCTCCTTGAGGATGGTTGCCCCGTCATTGGTGATGACGACATCCCCCAGGCTGTCAACGAGCATCTTGTCCATCCCGTGCGGCCCCAGTGTCGAGCGGACCGCGCCCGCGACCGCCTTTGCCGCTGCAAAATTCGAAGACCGCGTCTCTTCGTCTCTGCTCTGTTTTGTACCTTCCCGCAGGATCAGGATCGGCTGTCCTCCCAATTGTTGAGCCATTGCATCTCCCTCCGAGAGCCCGGTCCGGTATCTCCTGGTGCCGGGCAGATCGCCCCTTTCTGGAGATATGGGTGCAATCGGCAGCAGGGATAATAAAAGTAGGTGTCGGACCGCGCGGGAACGGTAAGCCGGGATTGGGCAGATGTCCAGGAAGACTTTCGGGATCCTTCGGGTGGAACCGGCCTGGCCCGAAATACTGCTCGCGGAATCAACAGTTTTATCACGCTCATCTCCATACCTCCCCTTGACCGGAGCTGGCCTGATGAAAAAAGTCGTGATTGAGGTACCGAAAGAGAGGGCGGAGACGGTTCAGTCGAAATTTCCGGACGCCATCTATTCTGTTACCGAAGCGGAACGTTCAACCCGGTTCGTCCTCTATGTGCCGGATGAGATGCTCGATGATCTCATCCACCAGACAAACGGCTCCATCAGGGAACATACCGCCTCCCGCCCGTTCTGGACCGGCATTATCCCCGGGTATGACGAACTCGTTAAGGAGGATGACCGGATCACGCTCATCGAGGTTTCGACACCGGATTTTGTCATCTCGCCGTTTATCGACAGGCTGCTGGAGCGCTTCGAGCAGAAAGAAAAAAAGCTGGAGAAGGCCCCGATCGAAAAGATCGTTGCCGCAACCAAGGCATACACGCAGGTCGACTCGGAAAAATTCATCCTCGCCGCCATTGCCGGAATCGTCGCACTGACAGGACTGTTCCTCAACAATGTCGGGATCATTATCGGTGCGATGCTCCTTTCCCCCCTGCTTGGCCCGATCTACGCACTTGCGGTGTACATTGCCATCGGCGATGTTAAAACAACCCTCCGCTGCGTCGGGATCATCGGGCTTATCATCGCTTTGCTGGTAATTCTTGCCGCCACACTTTCGTTTATCCTTTCCCTGGTAACGAGCCTGCCGCTCACAACGGAGATACTCGCACGGATGGACGCCAACGCCGTCTATCTCCTGATGGCGGTCCTTCTCGGGTTTGCAACTATGATCGCGCTCTCAGAGGGCATACCGGAAGGGATTGCCGGGGTAGCGATCGCAGCAGCACTCCTTCCTCCGGCAGTCGTGACCGGGATCGCAATCGCCCTTTACCCGGCAGGCGTTCTCAAAGCCGCCGTCCTCACCCTGCAGAATATCGTCGGGCTTGTTGCAGGCAGTATTGCCGGCGTCATGTTTCTCCACATCGGTCCCCGTGACCTTTTTGCCCAGGTCCAGTCGCGGCAGGTCATCATCAGGGTTGCGTGGTTCCTGACGGTTGTCATTGTACTCCTGGTAATTGTCTCATTTCTCATCTGAAAGGCGCCGGGATCTGATACCCTTCATTCGAGTTCGAGGGAATGCCGCATCATACGCTGCTTGCGATCATCACCCTTGAGGAAGTTGATGACAGAACGAGAATAATCTCCAAATCCGTCTTCGAATCGGTCGAGGACCGTGACGAGATGATGATCTCCGGCATGACAGAAAGTGGATCGGAAACTTTGGACCGACTCGCAGAACTTGTCGAAGGTAAAACTGCTGCATTGCCGAGAGAAACTCCGGTTGCGTCGGTCCGTTGATATAAAAAACGCCATTTTTATGAATGCGGGTGAACGCAGTGCCGCCCCACAGCATCCCGTGCAGCATCCATCTCCGCGTCCTTTCCCCGGCGCCCGTGCCCGGTGCCCCAGCGTTCCCAGTCCTGCCCGCCCAGCCTGACATAGACTTCGGAATAGTGCCGGGCGTCATGGTCGGGCGTGCCTTCCTCGCGGGAGGTCCGGTACTGGATGATGTCGCTGACTTTTGCGGAGGGTTCCTGTTTCTGGACGCATTCCTGGAGTTTGTTCTTCCAGCTGACGATGGGTTCCGCGTGCTCTATCCGGTCCCGGAAGAGTTCCCGGATCACATTCCCGGTTTTCTCGATCCCCCGGTCATCGCAGATCGCCGCGACCAGTGCCTCGAACGCGCCGGCCCGGATGGAGGGCGTGAGCTGCTGGCCGGGCCCGCGCCGGATCGCGGCATCGAACCCCGGAATATTTCCCGCGATTGCCGCAAGGTTCCGGTCGTTGGTGATCTCGTGGAGCATGTCGGTCAGGAGCGCTTCGTCTTTGAGCGCGGGGAACCGTTCGCGAAGCCGTAATGAGCGCCGGTCAAACGATCCGTACAGTTCCCGCCCGATGAGAAAATCCAGCACGCAGTCACCGTAGAATTCCATCCGCTCGTTGTCCGCATCCCCGTACGAGCTGTGCGTGAGCGCCTGGTCGTACCGGTGCAGGGCGACATCGTCCGGTGCATCGATGGAAAAGACCGGGTTTTCCAGCAGGGTACGAAGCTGCACCCTTCTCGCATCGTCCATACCATACACTCCTTCCGGAGCAACGATAATGGTACTGGTTTCCGACGGTTATATGACGGGAGTTTCGGGAAAACGGGGATCCGGAAGAGGCCCCGTGTGTTCGCTGGCAGGACACAGCACGGATCCGGATCCTGAACTCCTCCGGATTCGTGCTGTTTGCGGTCTTTTTGGGGCTTGCAACAGTCCCCGATACCCCGTCCGGGTTCATTACGGGTTTCCCTCAAATAATTCCGGACATATTTTATTGAATTCGTGTCCCGGCAAAGGTAAAAGAGGGCAATCGGAGCCCGAATCGGGCGTATTTTTCCCACCCTGAATCCCTGACTGCCAGCTAATACGGTCCACCGCCGCTGTTCCGATCAACCTGCGACTCAGGTAACCCGGAGCCCCGGAACCGGTTTTCCGGCATACCGCGTATCAAAGGATACCCTGTCCGGAACATTGTAACATCCCTGATTCGTGCTGTTTGCGGTCTTTTTGGGGCTTGCAACAGTCCCCGATACCCCGTCCGGGTTCATTACGGGTTTCTCTCAAATAATTCCGGACATATTTTATTGAATTCGTATCCCGGCAAAGGGAAAAGAGGGCAATCGGAGCCCGAATCGGGCTTATTTCCCTCCTTGCCCGTCCGGACTATCCGCCACCCCGGAAACCGGGGTGTCCAATGGCAGGGTGACAGTATCCTGGCCCGGCGTCGCCGGTGTCGTCGCCGGAGCCGGCACAGCAGGTGCATTCGCAGGTGCCTGCTGGATCCGTTTTCGTTCTTCAGCGGTGTTCCCGTCCTTGTCGATCCGTTCGATCGTCTCGTCCCCGACCCGGAAGTACCGCCAGCCGTGCCGGGAATAGGCCCAGAATTCGCGGACGACCGGCCCATAGCCCGGCAGGGTCCTGAGGATCCGGATCGTCTGCTCGCTGTCCGCGTCGAGATCTTCCGCCGTGCACCGGAGCCGGGAGACCCGCATCACCCGGACAAAGACGAGGCGGCCGACCGACCGGATGATAAAATCGGCAACCCGGTCCGGGTCGTCGCAGAATTTCATGATCCCGCCGCGTGCTTTCGCGATCCTGATCGCATCATCAAGCCCGGTTGTCGGTCTCCGCCCTCTCATGGGGAACCCATCCGGATTTTTCTGAAGGCGATCCTGTTCTTCTGCAGTACCAGAATTTTTATCCGTTCGCTCATTGTCATGTATTCACATCCATTTTTTGAGGAATTTTTCCGGCAGATTTTCATCGGATTTTGAGAGCGTTCACTCCCGTTTCGTGGAATTTTTATTGAATGTATGATCGTGAGATTGACTGGTTGTATTAAATGCTCTTGTGGTAAATTCGAAAATTTTTGTTGTCATACAGGGAATCCGGCTGCTCCGGGGCTGACGATTGTCTGCCGGAATTTGTAAAAGATATGGAGGGCGCGGAGGCTGCGCATGTCGCCGCCGCAACCGATGGCCGGCGGTCAATAAATTATTTCAATATATTTAACGGTATCAAACGATACACTTCTGTCAATGACAGTCCCGGCATCGATCCAGCCTCTGGTTGAGAAATACTCGTTCCATCGCGACGCGTATCTTCGCGGGCAGGAGAAATATAACGAGACCCAGCTCCAGAACGATTTTACCGATCCGTTCTTCCACGCTCTTGGCTGGGATGTCAACAACAACAAGGGACATTCGGAAGCGTACCGGGAAGTGCTGCACGAGGAACCGGTCCGGATCCGGGGGACAAAATATTATTTTGATTCTGTTAAAAGTTCAAAATCGTGACGGATATGCTCGCGAGTCTCGTCATCTAGGCATAATAATTGAGTCTCCTTAATCCCCCTTGTTAATAAAACCCGATAGGCATTCCGGACAAGTCTTAATGTATCCGCCTTTTTTGATTTTACCGGAGAATCAAACGAGTTCTCTGGCTGGGCTACCCATCGGTCTTTTCGCCAGACGAGATCCAAGCCCCAGATAACACCAACGCGATCGAACTCAAAACCCTGTGCACTATAGATGCATCCAATCTGGTTTTCCCCTGCAATTGTATTGGCCCAGAGTGTGTACGGATGTATTTCTGGTTTATATGCTTTTAATGCCAGTGGTTTGGCATTCCACGGACGATGCCAGTCTCCGATTTTTATATCTTCCACTAAAGATCCATCCTTCAACGGATTACTCCATTTCCAGCAGAATCCTGCAACAATCCTTGCAGTCTCATTGCGTTTCTGAGCGTCCGGAATAATTTTCTCTAATTCATATGGCGAATCGACAATTTTAAGGGAATATTGATCTGTCCAGTTCCTTGTTTTAAACGGAGTAAATCCGAGCAAATCCTCAACCCAGAGAACATAATCGAGGCAACCTCCACATCTGAACTGAGCACTCAGATCATATTCGAAAAGTTTGATACCCATGTTTTTCGTGGTGGTTCTGATCAAATCGGAGCAACCGATTTCATCAGGCCGGACGTATTGATTTTCATCAAGGAAAAATACCGTTACTTTCGCTGCATTTAGCAGTTCTTCAATTTGAGAATGTTTGTTACGTTGTGAGGCAGGGGTCCATCTCGTATCGCTTGTATTACGAATACGATGTGCCTCATCAACGAGAAGCAGATCAACGCCTTCTGTCGGAGCATTTCTTAAATTTAAATTCCAAGCAAAAAGAGCGTCCGCACCTTTAAACTGTGCTCTCAGACTCGTAGTAAATGCTTTGCCACCTGTCGAATGTATTGCCGTGAATCCGTTCCTGAGAGCATCCGCCAGAAGCTGCGTGGCAATAACTGTTTTTCCGGTTCCCGGTCCGCCCCTGATAAGTATCGCAGAATGATTGAACTTTCCGCTCCCTTTTTTGATCTTTAAAACTTGAGCCCAGATTGTGTTAAAAGCAATAAGTTGGGAATCTAACAAATGCCACTTATCATTCTGATGAATTACTAAATCGATCACATCAAGCAGTTTTTTACTCGGCTTAAATTTACCATTGATGAATTTGTCGAGAAGATTTTTGCCGTTTCCTTCCCCAATGGCATTCTCCAGGTACGATACAAAGCGGACTTCATCATCTTTTATGAATAATGGACTTTGTTTAAGGATCTGCGAATATCTGATATCTTCAAGCGGTCCGCTGTTCGCTTTCGATAGATTATGACAATATGAGCAGGGAGCGGTTTGGATATTGTTTTCAACATAAGCACTCTGGATTTCTGAGAGATGCTCTGCGTATGTTAATGCCTGTTGAGAGGGATGTGGGTGCTCTGAACCATGAACATAGACATTCAATGAATCGTCACTGATTTTTACTTCGCTCCATTGTTTCAATTCCACGATTGCGGAGCAATTATTTTGGTTTTGATTATGTCCAAAATAAATGGCATCGATTCTGCAACCGGAATATGGGAGGTGGTATTCGAGGACAACACCAACGTCTTTTGAATGAATCTTTTCGGAAACCGTTGCAAGTGAATGTAAAGAATTTTCCCAGCTGTTTGCTTCAGCAACACTTGGCTGATACCTGTGATGATTCCAAAACGACTGGAGCATATCTCCTGTGAGTGAACCAGACTTCCCTTCCATAATAAATTCTGAAAGAGTTCCGTGCCAAAGTTCCATCGTATCGCCTATTTTGAAAGAATATGTTATGCTTAACTATTTGAAAGAGATAGAATTGTATAAATTAAATCAATAAAATCTTCCATGGATCGGTCACACTTATTTCCCGAATGGGATCAACCCGAACAAAAAGATGCAGAACGTTCGCCTCGAATATGAGAAGAAGTTGTTGTCTAGCCAGATCGGGACGACGGATGCGGCTATCGATAAACTGGTGTATGAGCTGTACGGGCTGACTGAGGAGGAGATTGGGATTGTGGAAGGGGGAGGGAAATGACCGGGCATGAAAAGAACCTGATACGAAACAGCACGGCAGAATTCCTGATATTTACCTCATCATCCGATGAAGAATCAATCGAGGTCAGGTACGAAGATGAAACCATCTGGCTTAGTCAGAAGATGTTGGCAACGCTCTTCGATGTGAGTATTCCGACAATAAATTTTCACCTGAAAAAAATCTTTGAGAGCGGTGAACTGACCCAAAAAGCAACTATTAGAAAATTTCTAACAGTTCAATCCGAAGGAAACCGCGACGTTTCACGGAATCTCGAATACTACAATCTTGATGCGGTAATCTCGGTCGGCTACCGCATCAATTCAAAGAGAGCCACCCAGTTCCGCCAGTGGGCAACCCGGGTATTGCGGGAATTCGCCGTCAGGGGATACGTACTTGATAAAAAGCGGATGGAGAACGGTAAACCCCTAAACCGTCGCAAACTTCCCGGTCTCCTGAATATATTTCAGGATCCGGTCCCGGTTCCCCGGGAAGCTGGAGAACTGTTTTTCACAGACATCTGAAAACTTCGCAAGGGTCTTACGGTTGATCTCCTCCTGGTTCTCGAAGATGCCAATCGATCGGTGTCTGATCCCCCATTTTTCGAAGGTCAGGAGATTGATCATCGCTTCCTTGACTCTGTCGTCGTTCGACATCGCATAAATGAAGATCGGCCCTGCCCCGCTCTCGATTACAAAATCTACAGGATATTTACAATCCGGATCGTGCGTGGGATCATTCCAGTTCTGTCTGAAGTTCTGTGCCGGAATGTGTTCCGCGATGAAACCTTTGACATCCTCAAAAAAGGTTGTACGGATTCGTTCCCGGGATAAGTATGAAACGTCGGAGATTCTTATCAGGGCCTGGATAAAGCTGTATAACGCATCGCCGTACCTGTTGTCTTCGATAGCGATGACCAGTTCCCCGTCTCGTTCTTCCACGGTAAATGCTGACAGGGCATTGGAGATGATCTTCTGCCGTCCGCCTCCCCGAAGATCCTTTTCATCGAGATCATATGTCAGATGCATGAGAGTATGTCCTTCATCAGACAGTTCCCACTTCCCTTTCTCAATCTTCAGTACAATGACAAGGTGATCCCCGTCATTAAACATGAAAGGAGTAAATACCCGGAACCTGTTGGCACCTTCAGATTCGACGCGAACCTGTTCACATACCGTTTGCCGGAATGCTTTCGTGATCGCCTCAACGGACATTGTCACATCCCCCACTGGATCAGACTCTGATTTTTCGTTGATAAGGTAAATCCGCAATCCTTTAACAGACATTCTATTGCACTATTGAAATCTGCGTACCGGTCGGTCTTTTCAGCATAAGCATCTTCATCGAGACCAAGTTGCTGGTACCGCTCTGTTGCCATGTGAATATGGAATCCGTAGAATGTATTGCCCTCAATCTTGTTTGTGTGTTCGTGACTTTTACCATTGTATCTGCGCAAACGGAAATGTTTGGTCGATTCTTTAGGGAGAAAAAGTAAAATCACTGAGAAGTCGAGGGCATTTTTTTCATTCTGGCGGAATTTTAACAGAAATTTATTCCCATCGGATCCAGTAACATCCTGCTCGTATTCCTTATGCCCGCGTTTGGATCTGAGTTTTATCCGGGAGGGGAAATCCTCTGGGAGAACCTTCGTTTCCTGCAAGAGCAATCCAATCGTCTCGTCAGTCAATTGGATCGTCATTTTCTTCACCTGTCTCCAAGCTGGACTATTATGGTCTTACGTACTTAACCTGATTTTCATATATTTTCCGGTTTGTATTAGAACATTCGGATGAGTGGTGTGAAAGTATCATTTCTGATCATCTTCACTTTTTTTGTTTCTGAGGGGTTTTCCCATCTGATTCATCCTTTTTTATACGACACTGTGATTTCCCTATGCGGGGAGCGGGTGAGACTGGAAAAATCCCCGATGTGTGTCGAAAGGATTGGAAATGAACATTCTCCGATCCCGCCAACAAGGACCGGCACGAGCGCATGGTCGCTCTCGTCTCCCATCCAACCACAAACCGTATCATATCCTTCACCCACCGGTACTTCATGAGCCGCCTGACCTGGAACCATCCGGCCGTATCCATACCCGTACTCCTCATCATCCTACTCACGCTCTGTATCCCCGCAGCCGTCACAGCAGCGGATATTGCGACCATGACCCCGCTTGTCACGGTCCCCGCCAACAACACCTCCCTTGCCGACGACGGAGCGCAGGGAACCGGCGTCCCGCTCTCCCGGCTCGAACCGCAGCCGGTAATCACCCTCCTCAACCTCGAATCGGACCAGGAGATATTCCCCGGCCCGCGCTCGATGGCGTTCGGCCCGCGGTATATCCGGCTGACCTCGAACCTGCCGACACTTCTTGTCCTTGCCGCCTGTGCCTGCCTCGCCGTGCTGGCGTTCATCCTCTACCGGAGGAGAAATGCTTTCACCGAACCGGCGGGAAATGGTAAAACCGGTCCGAAGACCGGCCTGTAAAAATCCTGCCTGTACGGGATGCCTTGCAAGGGCCGCGTGGCATCCGGTACCATGGCCGGAAAAGCAGGGATTTGCGGTTCGTTTTGCCAGGAACATCAAAAAAAATCAGGTCCGGGACAAGTGCCGGAGTATTGATAGTTCCAGGGATTCCGGAATTCCCGTCCTGCATTGAATCGGTCCCGGCCCGCGATCATTCCGGTGCGCACGCATCCTCGTTCCCTTCCGGATTCAGGTGTCTCCCGATATGCCGGAAGAATTTCCAGTGCAGCAGCAGGTGGAGGATGAGGAGTGCGGCAAAGACAAGGCTCGAATTGTTGTGCATCGTTACCCACTGGTTCCGGGCGATGCCAAGGTACGTCTCCCACCCGCTCCCCCTCCCGCCGCCGGACGGGAGGACGAAATACAGGACGAGCCCGGAGACAAGGGACGGGATGAACGTGACAAGACAGGCGATGTCGGCGAGTGTATTGATGGCGATGCGTTTCATGCAGGGGGCCTCAGCCACGATATTCCCGCAGAAATTATTTAACGGTTGGTTCCGTGCCAGTATCCACAGCCTGAAAAAAGAAAAACGACCGCCGGAGCCCTTTCAGCACCGGTCGCACTTGTACCGGGTATCGAGCTGCGGCTTTCTCATATCGCCGGTAACTTCCTTCTTCCCGCCCCGGACGAACCACCGGCCGCAGGCCGAGCACTTCTTGGGCCGGATACGGTCGGAGAACTTCATCGGGATCTCGAGCATGAATGAAGTCTTCGTCCACTCCTCGGCCGGTTTATCGGCATTCTCCCCGTACACGTTGATGAAGTCCATGATCTGCTGCGGGGCGGCGCCGAGATCCGCGAACTGCCGGAAGACGAAATAGTTGAAGATAAGCCACGAGAGATCGGAGCGCTCGATGATCCCTTCGAGTTCCCCGAACGACTCCTCGAACTCTTCGAGCGGGCAGCCGCACAGGGGACACTTCCCGCTCACAAGCTCGTCGAGGAAGACCTCCTCGTGGCAGCCGGGGCAGGTCGTGTGCGGCGCGTGCATGCGTGACGTCATGGATACTCCCTAAAGGTCGTGTCGGGTATAGAATATTACCGTTTGTTCACGCCCGGCGTAAAAAGTGCCGGGCTTTCATTCGTTTTTCCTGTTCATCTAAGATTGACCGGGTGGCACTTATACATATCACCCGTACTACAGCGGCCTTGCGGCGGGAATTCGCCGGGAGCTGGGGGGCTGTCACTCGTTTTGCTCTTCGCGTTCCATGATGAGCGTGCCGAAGATCACCTTTTCGAGGACCTGCGAGACGTACTTGATGTGCGTCGCCTTTTCGAGATCCTCGTTCCGGTGGACGTCGGCATAGATCTGGAGGCGCATGAGCGCGAACCGGAACCGGTCGAGCGAATCGTCGTCAAGGGTCATCGCCTCCCGGTAGATCGGTTCGATGAGATCGGGAAATGCCTGCGGGGACTCGAGGCACGCGATCACGCCCTTGTAGATCGCGAGGGGTTTTTCCCGGCCCGCAAGAACCCGCGCAAATTCCATGCTTACTTCCCTGCCTCTTTGACGAGGGCTTCCATGATGGCGTCAACGCTCTCCCAGGTCGGGCTGTCGCCGCGCCGGATGATGAACGGTCTTCCCTCGTCGCCGGCCTTGCGCATCTCGATGTCGAGGGGGATTGCGCCGAGGTACGGGACTTTGAGTTCGTCGGCGATCTTCTTTCCGCCGCCCTTGCCGAAGAGATCGATCTCTTCCTTGCAGTGGGGGCAGATCATTCCGCTCATGTTCTCGATGATCCCGAGCACCGGGAGCCCCAGTTTCTCGATGAACTTGACCGACTTCTTCGCGTCCAGCGTCGCGACGTCCTGCGGGGTTGTGACAATCACTGCGCCGCGGACGTTCGGGGCGAGCTGGGCGACCGTGAGCGCCTCATCGCCGGTCCCCGGCGGGAGGTCGACGACGAGGTAGTCGAGGGGTCCCCAGTTGACGTCTTCGAGGAACTGCTGGATCGCGGCCATCTTCATCGGCCCGCGCCAGATTAAGGGAGTGCTCGTGTCCGGGAGCACGAATGCGATCGAGACGACCGAGAGGTTGCCGATAACGTGGACCGGCTCGATCCGGTCCCCGTTCACCGCGAACTTCTGGTCCTCGATCCCGAGCATCTTGGGGATGTTGGGGCCGTGCATGTCGAGGTCGAGGATCCCGACATGGAACCCGTGGTTGGCAAGCGCGTAGGCAAGGTTGACCGAGACCGTGGATTTCCCGACCCCGCCCTTGCCGGAGAGGACGAGGATGACGTGCTTTACATCCATCTTTACTTTCGGCGGAAGACCTCCCGCTTTCTTTGCGTCGCCGCAGTTTGCCGCGCTCGGGCAGTCGTTGCATTCGTGGGCGCACTCTTCTTTTGCGGGCGCCTTTGCAGTGTCCTTCTTGCTCATGGTTTACCTCAAAAAACCGCTCTACGCTATAATGCTCTCATACTCTCTTTTCAGGATACCATAAAGATGTCTGGATTGCTACATGCATCAAAAACAGGATGAACCAACGGATCGTGAAATCGCCATGAAACCGCTTGCCGCAGAGCTGGATTTCTTAGAATTTCCGCCGGTGTGTGCCGGCGACGGCGGGAACCGTTCGCCGCGGATCCGGTTGCGGGGGCTCGATTCCGGGGTCGTCTCGATCGCGGTCATGGTCTTCAACCCGTTCATTAAAACCTGCTGCTCGTTTACTCCCTGGATTATCTGGAACCTGCCGGCGGGCCCGGTGATCCCGCCCGGGATCCCGGATGCCGGGAGAACGACCGACCCGGTTCCTGCCGTGCAGGGGACGAACGATTACGGGATTGTCGGGTATACCGGACCGCGTCCTCCGGTTGGCGAGACACACCGGTACCAGTTCAAAATTTACGGTCTCGATGCGGTTCTCGATCTTCCGGCAGGCGCAACGAAACACGAACTGGTCGCAGCGATGCGGGGGCATGTCCTCCAGTTTGCCGAGACTGTTGCTATCTGCACGCGGTAATATGCGGTGACACGCGGCAAAATTCCCTGAAACATTCCTGAACGCCACGCTTAATATCTTCACCGGCAGATTCACCGGAACAATGAGATCCAGGGGCGTCGCACGAAAAAGACCGGACCCGGCGATCGAATCCGCGATCCGGGCGTATACCGGAAAGCAGGAGTCGCTCCTCTCCCCGCTTGCGGCGACAAGCGCCGATGCGGTGCGCCGGCACAACCGGAAACCGGAAGATATCCGGACCCCGTACTCCCGGGATGCCGACCGGATCATCCACACCCGGGCATACACCCGGTATATCGACAAGACGCAGGTCTTCTACCTTGTCGAGAACGACCATATCACCCACCGGGTCATCCACGTCCAGCTCGTCTCCCGGATCGCCCGGACCATCGGACGGGCGCTCCGGCTCAACGAAGATCTCATCGAGGCGATTGCGCTTGGCCACGACATCGGCCACATCCCGTACGGCCACTTCGGCGAGAAATGCTTATCCGACCTCTGCGAGGAGCACGGGATCGGGAATTTTTCCCATAATGTTCAGAGCGTCCGGTTCCTCGACCGGATCGAGGACTGCGACTTAACCATGCAGGTCCTTGACGGGATCCTCTGCCACAATGGCGAGGGCGACGATCTGCGGATCGCCCCGGAGCCCTGCGGGAGCTGGGAGGAGTTCGATGAAAAGGTCGCCGCCAACAGCCGGGGCATCCGCAATACCCCGCCGGTAACACTCGAAGGATGCGTGGTCAAGTTCGCCGACACGATCGCCTATATCGGAAGGGACCTGCAGGATGCACGGGAAGTCGGGCTGCTCCCGACATCGGCGCAGATCCCGGACGAATGCAGCCGGGTGCTCGGGGATTCGAACGCGGCGATCATCAACACGCTGATCTACGACCTGCTGGAGAACAGCGACAGCACGGATACCGGGTTCGTCTCCTACAGCCCGGCGGTCGAGCACGCCCTGATTGCACTCAGGGCTTTTT
>Ga0116171_10000365_pt1 | contig 48280 bp, 43 predicted proteins | sample AD_JPNHW2_MetaG_FD_89798 | JGI IMG/M metagenome (GOLD analysis project Ga0116171, IMG submission 89798) | Active sludge microbial communities of municipal wastewater-treating anaerobic digesters from Japan - AD_JPNHW2_MetaG | ecosystem: Engineered > Bioreactor > Anaerobic > Digestate | place... | reverse complement strand
CGCTTTACAATGGTTGATCAATGCACATGAAGATCCTCGTGTAAATGATAAAGGGGTAGAACGTTTGCCCGGGTTAAAAATTCCTTTAAAAAAATTGTATAACAAGTTTTATCCGACAAAATTCGACGATATCGATGGAGAAAAAATAACGTTTGAACAGAGGAATCCTTTACACATACAGTTTGGGCTGATGGTTGTGCATGATTGGTTCTACGGTGAATTGCATCCTTTGGTGACGAATTCCGCTTTACTTGAGGCATATGCGAAATTGCGCGAAAGATGTATGAAAATAGTGAAATCTGGTAACACCGCCGAAATGTGCGAAAAGGTGTACGCTGAAATATGGCCGGAAGTGAAAAAACTTATACAGATATCGGAAGAAGAAAAGAAAAACGATGAAATGCTGAAAGATATGGCCGAAAATAATGAAGTGGATCTGGATGGGGAATCGGGAGAAGGGAAAGAAGGGAAGACCCTTAAGGACAAAAATGGTAACCCGATACCGCTTGAAATGATGCCTAAAGAGATACGCGAGCGTTTAAAGAAAAAAATACAGGAAAAATGGGATAAAATGTCGCCTGAGGAAAAAGCTAAGATAATGGAAAAGGTCAGGCAGGCGATGAGACAGAGCGAAAAGGAAAATAATGAAAATTTAGATCCGAAGATAGAAGCGGAACGGGGTGAGATGGAGGATATAAAAACAACTTTTGAGGAGAAGGAAGGGATAGCCGGAGAGATAGGAGCCGCGCGAGGATCCGGGCCTGCGGCGGGGAGCGGAGCCGGTATAGGGCATGACGATTATCTGCAGCGAGAAGGGATAACGCAGGCAGACTACGATTTTTATCAAAAATATTTCAAAGAAGTATCCGGTCAGGCTACGACGCTAAAGAATAATCTGCGCAGGATAAAGATGGAAGAAAAGAAAAAACGCGTGCGCCGTTTGCGTGAGGAAGGGGAGATAGACGAAGACGAGATCCCCGGGGTTCCGATGGGAGAATACCGAGTTTTTAAGGATATACAACGTCAGAACAAAATGTATTTCAAAATATCATTTGTTGTGGATATGAGCGGTAGTATGCATACGGGGAACCGGATAGAAGAGGCGATGAAAGGGCTTGTTGTTTTGCTGGAGGCGATACAGGATTGGCCGGAGGATATTTTGTTCGAGGTGGTGGGGTTTTCGAACACGGAATGCATCCCGATCAGGGAATATTCAAGCAAAAAGATCAGATTGAAAGATAAGGTACAGATAATTAAAGACGTTCATACGCTTGGCATTGGGGGGACGAATGCCGCTAAGGCTGCCCATTCGGCGGTGCAGCGGAACGTGAAGGGCGACAAAAAATTCAGGAGGATAGTATTCCTGCTTACGGATGGGGAGCTTTTTGGTAATGACGCGGAGGAAATCGGGGAAGAACAGAAGAAAAATCCGTCGGTTAAAATAGTGCCGCTTGGGCTTGGAAAAACAGCCGGAGCGGTTCAGTCTATCCCGAACGGTAGATGGTTGCCCAAAGACGGTGAATTGCCGGATGCGATATATAAGATAATGGACCTTGAATTTCGTGTAAAAGCGAACGGCCGGCATGGTTTCACGGCTCAGCGATCAGAGTGGGGAAATAAAATGCTGGCGTCGTTGTTCGCCGATGATATGTCTAAGATCGTGGCTAAAAAAGAAGATTCCGCGCCAAGAGCGGCTGGAGAAACAGGCCCCGGGATGAAGTTGGTCGCGGATGATAAAACCGCGCGAACCGCGGCGACAAATGATAACGTGCTAAAGAACACGGCTAAGTACATGTCGGATGTGGATACGACGCGGGTGAACATGATATATTCCGGGCTTGATACCACTCAGGAATATGTGGTCAAATTTGACGAGTCGAGGATATCAAAAGATCAGGAAAGTATTATACGTGCATACGCAAAGCTGTTTGGCGAGAATGCCGGTTTGGCCATAAAGGTGATAGGCTGCGCGACTTCGGATGGTCTGGATGATTCCCTGATATGCGTGTATCGGCAGGATAAGAAGGGCGCCGTAAAAGGTAAGGGAGCGATCGACGTAAAAATAAACTCCGGTAAAGTGGACGAATATTTCCTGCGTATAGTGGGGATGCTTAATCTGGCGTTCGCGATATCGTCACTTCCGGATAACGTTGATGCCGAGGAGTTGATCTCAAAATACGGCATATCGTTCGCGTTTATGGTCGATCAATATAAAATGCTCTCAGAACATGATCTGCTAAAAGATATAAAGAGCGGTAAGTTTAAAGATGTGCACAGATTGATCCTTGAACTTCCGGTATCTGACAGGGTTTTGGATAAATTGCCGCTTTACAATGAATTGATCTTGGAGACGCTTATAAAAGCGTAAGATAAATAAGTGTTTTCGCTTGCGGCTGCAGAGTATTCGGCTATAATGTATGCGCAAAAGGAAGGGGCGCAGAAAAATAATGAAACTAGTTGAGATCCTTGAGAAATGTAACGCGCTTGGCATCGCTGAGAAGCGGAATATTGCCGAGGATTATTGCGAAATAGTGTTTCTTGCTAAAGAGATAGACGAGTGGAATACCGTGTTCAGCGGCATATTCGGTCCCGCCGTTAAACCTAAGGGGACAAAGCCTACACGCCAGGATAGTGAGATAACCAGTGAGTTCGGTGGAATATATACCAATCAGGTGCTTTATAAAAAAGGTTTTGACGAAGGTACGGTTATTGCCATGTTCTGGCCCTGGCAGGACGGTAACTACATTACGCTGAAGATCGCAAGGATCGCGAAAAAATAGTAATACCAGCCACCAAAATAACGCCTCATTGGATCTGCGAAACGAGAAGGACTGTCCGCAGGCGATTTTCTTGATGCTTAAATTAAAAGCTTACATAGCTCTGGCGGGCATGCCCGATTCGCCTTTTCATTTCTGATCTCCCGGCGTTTGACTCGCGCTGATGCGTAAATTTTTTTATTCGGATAACGCAAATTTCACCAGCCCAACGTAGCATAAAATGTACATATGTCTACTTGGCGAAACGAGAAGTTCTGTCGTTCAGACGATTTCCTTTTTCGGAGAATTTTCTGACAATTTTGGCGCCTGCGGAACTCGCTTTAACGTGACATCCGTTCTTGGACAGAACGCATATCACGTTAAAGCTCAAACAGTCCTCGGCGGTCTTGTCATTCACATTCCAAGCCTTCCCAAAATAGTCATAAAATTCTCCGGGAAATCGTATCCACTCCATAACTTCTCGTTTCGCCAATTCAACTGAATGTGTATTGTGTGCGCGGCAAATGAATGTGAACTCGTGAATGACGTCCCCATTTATTTCACGCGTCCGTGGCCGCCAACTTCCTGTTCCGTATTTTGCCGCGGATGTGGTATCATATGTCGCGAGTGATGACTTGCGGTGAAAATAATGAAAATAACTACAAAAATTTTATATATAGCGGTATTTTTGATCTGCGCGAATAGCTCTTACGCGGACCAGGTGTTTTTGACTAACGGCGATAAGGTGAGCGGGGAAGTCGAGGTCAAGGATACCGATATCATTCTAAAAAATCCTGTCCTGGGCAAACTGAAGATAAAGAAAGAAATGATAGATCACATCGAACAGGAACAGAAGGTAAGTGAAGAGAGTATTAAAAAGGAACTTGCGGACCGGGAAATGAACGATACCGAGAAAAAAGAGAAGAAAAGCAATGTTACTTACCAGAAACGCGAAATATCCACCGGTTTTTCTATGGCGCGGGGTAATACCACAAAAGACGAGCTTTCTATAAATTTTATCTGGGAGAGGATACGAGAGAAAATAGATCAGGTTACTTTTAACGGGAACAGTCTGTATTCGTCCACGAATAAAAAAGCCGATACAAGTAAATGGTCCACAAAAGGACGATATTTACGGAATTTTACAAAAAGCCGTAAGTGGTATGTTTTCGCGGAGGAGGAAACGTCGCAGGATAAATTCGCCGAGATAGAATACCGGTTGGTCCCCGCGGCCGGGTTCGGATATCTTTTTTATGATTCTAAAGAAAGTATGTTCCTCGCTGAGTGCGCCACAGGCTGGGAACATACCGCGTACAGGGATGAGACTAAAACCTGGGATGCCCCGATCTTGATACCTCGCGCCTGTATTGAGCAGGATGTGCTTCTTAATTCCAGGGTGTCGCAGGACATATGCGTTTATCCATCGCTGTCAGAATTCAATAATTACAGGGTGTTATCCGAAACCGCGTTCACGAATAGGGTCACTCCTAATTTTTCACTACGCTTAAGTCTCATCGACGAATATAATTCCAAACCCGCAGAAGAGGCTAAAAAGAACGACCTTCGGTTGATATCGTCCGCGGTATGCTCATTCTGAACGTGACGGAACTCGTATGTGTTTTGAAATCGCCAGTGATTGTGTATACTTCTAAGTTATGGAGGGGCACGGCATGGGGAAAATACGTTTTTTCAACAGTTTCAGGGCGAAGATCCTTTTATTCTTTATCGCTGCGATGATATTCGTTTCGGCGGTATCGGATATGTTGATATACCGTTATGCGTCCGAATATCAACTTCAGCAGCTTAGGAAAAGGCTTATGAATGTTGCGAAACTTGCCTGCATAGGTATTGATCCATCGTTGTTGATGACCATCCCGTTGAATAAGGAAGGGGAAGCATCTGCGGCGTATATGGCGATAGAGGATAAATTGAAAAAAGTCAGAGAGTCCGTTCCTGTCATAAAATATATCTATGTGCTGAAAGGCGGAAAAGACAGGCGAGATACTTCTTTGACCTTTCTTGTTGATGTGGGCGATGAGCATGATACAAGTTCCCGACTGACCAGTCCGGGTGACAAATATGACGCTTCCCGTGTTCCAGCGATGATGGAAGGATTTGAAAAATTATCGGCTGATAGGATTCCGGTAGCCGACGCGTGGGGTGATTTTCTTTCGGCGTACGCGCCGATACAAGACAATTCCGGAAAACCATTCGCGGTGCTCGGAGTAGATATGAGGGCTGAGGATGTGGGTAAATTACACGAAGGAATAAGGAAACGTCTGATAGTTGTTTTTGTCCTTGGTATGTTATTTTCTATATTCGTGGGCATATTGATCTCCGGAGGAGTTTCCCGTAAAGTGAACGCGTTAAAAAACGGTGTTGAACGTGTGTCAAAAGGAGAGCTTGATTATACGGTTGAAGTGAAAGGACGCGACGAGATATCGGAGCTGGCGCGGCATTTCAATAAAATGTCTGTGGATCTCAAACAGCATATTGAAGATCTTAAAAAAACTACGGCAGAAAAAGAACGGCTTGTTAACGAGATCGCGATAGCCCGGAACATTCAGGAAAGTCTTCTTCCGGATTCCGTGCCGGAAATTTCCGGGATAGATATCGCCGTGTTCTCGCTTCCCGCCAGGATAGTGGGAGGGGATTTTTATGATTTTATCCCGCTTGAGAACGGGAAATGGGGACTTGTGATAGCCGATGTATCGGGTAAAGGTGTGCCGGCCGCGCTTTATATGGCGCTTTCAAAAGCGCTTATCAGGTCCAGTGCCACAACGTCAACCCATCCCGAAGATACCGTGGCGCACGCTAATCGCAACATATTCGATATGTCCAAGGCGAATATGTTCGTCACTGTGTTTTATTCGATACTGGACCCAAACGATATGACGCTGGTGTACGCTAACGCCGGGCACAATCCACCTTTTTTTATGAAAAATGATGACGGGAATATAATCATGCTGGAAGCGCATACCGCGCCGCTTGGAATAGTTACTGATCTCACCGCGCGCTCTCAGATGATAAAATTGAATCCCGGCGATCTGGTCATTTTTTATACCGATGGGATCACGGAGGCGGAGAACACGGCGCACGAGCAGTATGACGTGAGGCGTTTAAGCGATATCATCATTGCGAATAAGCATCTCGCGTCGGAGAAAATAATAGAGATGGTTAACAAGGATATATCGGTTTTTGTGCAGGATGCGCCGCAGCATGACGATATGACGATGATAGTGATCAAGGCGATCTAGAACAGGGAGGGAGTAATGAAAAAATTGAATTATGCCGCCGTGATATTGTGTTTAATGTTATTCGCGGTTCCGGCCTGGGCTGACGAAGCACTTGAACGCGAGGCCGCGCAAAAAGCCGCCGAAAGTCATGCCAAAGGCAACGAGGATATGATCTATGCGCAGCAGGATACCAAGGCGCTGTATTATCAGAACCAGCAGATAATAGAGTTGTTGAAGGATATCAAAAAGATCCTGAAAGAGGATCGCGATAGAACAAAAAATCAGTAGCTACTCGGGATCTTCCCAGTGTGTTGTTTGTCATGTTAGACGGCGGTGAAATTTTCTGTGGAATATTATATGAAACCGTGTATATTTAACAATATGCGAAAAATATCAGTTTTGCTAATCATATCATTTCTACTCTGTGGTGTGTTTTATAACATATCAGGGGCGTTTGATATCGCCCGACTTTCAGAGCCCGATATAGTTATGGTGGACAGGGTGCTGAATAAACTGGGGCCTTTCATAAAACAAAGGGAGGCCGACGCGACAACCCCTACGATAACGTTTGATGATCTATATTCTTCGCTTGATGGAGAAGAACGTGATTTCCTTGACGCGTTCCGTGGCATGGATCTGAAGGATCTGGGGATCAAGATCCCGTACCTTGGTGAATTTGAACCGCCGCCCGATATGGTGGTTCTGAAGGGGCAGATCATAAAAACAAAGGACGGAGAGAAAGAACTGCCGCCCCAATTCGTTCCAAAAGACGTCTACGAGAGATACGCGCTTATGAATGCCATGATGAAAAAAGATATAGGTAAAGGCTTATATGTCGAGTCAGGATATCGTTCCCCCGCATATCAATTATATCTTTTGTTGTATTACCTAAAATACAGCCATGATTACTCGCTTAAAGAAACTCTTAGATTCGTCGCGTGGCCCGGATATAGCGAGCACGGCGCGCCGTCATGCCAGGCGCTGGATTTTATAAATGAGTTCGGCGTGAACGGCGAGGAGAACGCTCAGGAGTTCGAAGATCTGGAAGAATTTAAATGGCTTGTGAAGAACGCGGGAAGATACGGTTTTGTTCTTTCGTATCCGAAAGATTCTGATATGACATATGAACCTTGGCATTGGAGGTTCGAGGAGATACTATGAAAAAAAATAAAAAATTCTATCATATCGGTTTTTTTGCACTTATATGGGCGTCTATCGTGTGTTCCGCGTACGCGATGGAAACAGGGGATCAGTTCGAGATACAGGAAACACATAAACTGAAGTGGCGTGGGCTCACGGCGGGAATGACGATGGATTATTTGCGCAAAGAGATCGGAGAGCCTTCACGGGTTGTGGAGGAGAATGGCGCTATACGGTGGGAATATCCTAAGGGCGGCTATTTGACCTTTGTTGACGGTAAACTGATAGATTGCAAAGAACCGCGGTCTTGGGATTAGAGCGGTTTATACAGGAGGACAAAATGAAAATATTTTCTATAGATAACGATAAGTGCGTTAAGTGTGGTGTATGCGCGGAGGTATGCCCTCTCAAAATCATAAGGTTCATGAAAGATGAAGCGCCTGTGCAGTTTCCCTGGGCGCCGAAGGTGTGCATAAATTGCGGGCACTGCGTGGCCGTGTGCCCCAAGGGGGCGTTCTCTTTGAATACAATGCCGGTCGCGGAGTGCAAGACTATAAAAAACGAATTGAACGTTACCGCTGACGCGATCGAACAATTTTTTTGTTCGCGGCGTTCGATCAGGACGTATAAAGGGACGCCGGTGGATAAACAGATAATCGAACGGGTAATATCCATATCAAGATACGCTCCGACGGGGCACAATAAGCAAAATGTGAACTGGCGTGTTGTGTACGATACAAAAGAAGTGAATAGGTATAAAGATCTTGTGATCCGATGGATGGAGAAAATGGTAGCCATATCGGCCCCTATATCCGAAGTGTTGGGATTGGCCCGCGTGATAGCAGGTTGTGAGCACGGGGAGGATCTTATTTTTCGACGCGCGCCGCATCTGATAATCACGCACGGGCTAAAGAGCGATAGGATGGCTCATTTATCATGTTCTATCGCGCTTACACATTTTGAGCTAGTGTGCCGCGCTTTTGGTCTGGGAGGATGCTGGGCCGGTTTCTTCGATATCGCGGCGTCAATGGACCCGGATATTCAGAAAGAACTCGGGTTGCCCGAAGGGCATGTATCCTGCAGTTCTATGATGGTCGGAGAATCTAAATACAAATATCACAGGATACCGTTAAGGAACATTCCACCGATAACGTGGAAATAATAATGGTTGCCAAAAGACAGTGAAAATAAATTTAATAAGGAGGATAGGTTGAATAGAACGGCCTTTTTGTTGATGATGTTGATATTTGCTATTTTTTTTGTTAAGGATGTTTTTTCGGAAGACGGGAAATATGTCGTTAAGGACATACTTGATAATAACGGGGTATTGGATGTAAGGCGCATATCGGATAAAGAAGGGACTATACGCGGAGAAGAGGATTTTCGCGATAACGGTACGGTCGAGCGCCGTGTATGGTACGACGAGAAGGGGCATAAAATAGGGGAATGTTTGTATAACGGTGACGGGACATTGCGAGAGGGGCCGGATGGATGGGCTGCGATGCGGTTTTATTATCAGGACGGAAAACTCGCCGACGAGCGGTATTATGACGACGACGGGAAAATTAAAATGAGAAAATCATATGATGATGAGGGCGAACTTGTTGAAAAAGATTATGTGGATGACGGGAGAGTGGACCCATACGAGGAATATGAACCGATCCCGCCGTTGCTTGGGAGCGAAGAAGTTAAAACTTACGATAAGAACGGTATGCCGGAAAGTGACATGACGGTCGAAAGATGGTGAAGTGAGAATTATCGGGTGGGATTTTGAAAATGAAAAATAATTTTCTAAAAAATTACGCTTATTCATTGATTTTGGTATCGTTCATTCTTCTAGGTTCTTTCCTGGGTATGACGCTTGGCGCTAAGGCGGTTACATTCAAGCCTTTAGGGGATATCTTCCTCAATTTACTTTTTACGATAGTCGTGCCGCTTGTTTTTTTCTCTGTCTCTTCCGCGGTCGCGAACATGAAAAGTCTGGATCGGCTCGGGAAGATATTGTTCTGGCTTGTAGTGATTGCGGTGATCACCGGTGTGATAGCTGCGTGTATGATGATCATCGGGGTGAAGATATATCCACCCGGCGCCGGAGTGAACATAGATACCAGCCATATAGTCAGGGCCGAAGGTTCAAGAGTGTCGGATCAACTGATGCGGGCCTTCACCGTTACGGATTTTGTGGATCTTTTGTCTAAAAAAAATATGTTGGTTCTGATATTTTTATCGCTTCTTGTCGGGTTGGCTGCGTCCACAAGCGGGGAAAAAGGCAGGCCTTTTGTTCATTTCCTCATTTCTGGTAATGAAGTGATGTGTAAACTCATAAAGTATATCATGCTTTACGCCCCGATTGGCCTTGGAGCGTATTTCGCTTATCTTGTAGGTAAATTCGGCGCAGAGCTTATGGGTACTTATTTCCGCGTGATCGTCTTGTATTACCCCGTGGCGATCCTGTATTTTTTTCTCGGGCATACTTTTTACGTTTATCTCGCTGGGGGATCTTACGCTGTTAAAAGATTTTGGGAGAATATAATTCCCGCTTCGCTTACGGCATGGGGGACGGGTAGCAGTATCGCTACGATCCCGGTGAATTTGGAAGCCGCGGAAAGAATAGGTATCCCACAGGATATACGGGAGGTTGTTATCCCGGTAGGGGCAACGATGCACAAAGGAGGATCCTGTATCGCGGCGGTTCTTAAGATAGCTTTTCTTTTCGGGATATTTAATATGGATTTTACCGGCATAGGTACGATACTTACGGCGGTGCTTGTCGCGATATTCAGCGGGGTAGTCATGGGGGGGATACCCGGCGGCGGATTTTTAGGCGAACTTCTGATAGTGACGCTTTACGGGTTCCCCGTTGAGGCTCTTCCGATGATATCCATGATAGGGACGATCGTCGATCCACCAGCGACCATGGTGAACTCAGTGGGCGATAACGTCGCGGCCATGCTCGTTTCGAGGATATTAGGAGGCAAAAAATGGATGCACAAGTGATGCCTATTTTTGCCGTTAAATATTAGCGTATTGGATTTTTCCGCTATAACGAAAAAGAAATAAATCTTAAATCATAAACATATTATCTGACCAGAAAGCAATGCCGGTGCGCCTTGCGACCGAGGACGAGATGTCTGAGGAAGTGCCGAGGCCTCCGGACGAGGCCGATCCTCCTTCATCCGGTACGCGGGCATCCCTATCCTTGCTCCTATACCTATGCATATAGCTACTGTGGGCATGTCCGCCTTCGCCTATCGCAGATGAGTAATTTACTTCTATCTATTGTGGGCTTTTCTCTCCAATCCTCGGATCTCCGCACGACATTTTTAACAGAATCCGCAAATGTCATTCCCGTATGCTTTTCGTGTCCGTCGTAGTGATATATACTATCTCCCGTTTGGTTGACTTGGCGGAACGAGAAGCTCTGTTGTTCAGACGATTTCCCGGTGATCCGCCTGTTCGGAATGTTCGAGCACTTGAGAAAAATAGCCGCAAAAGATAAAAATATTTTACGCTTCAGCGAAGCATCAAACGCCTGGAGATCGAAAATAACAGGATATTTTTCTAAAGAGCGCAGAACTTCCGAACGGGCGGAGGTGGATATTCCTGTTTCGTAACGAGAAATAAGTCCAGAAATAGAGAAGGTGAAGATCTGATTTTTATTTTTTTAACGCGCAAAAAAAGGTGAATTAAAATTTGTAATTATATATATGTATTGTAAACTCCGAAGTAAGTCAAAAGTCAGTTCGTATCAACCTAAATTTTAAGGGGGTAGTATGCTGAACAAAATCCTGCGCATTTTTATTTCCTTCCTGATAGTTGCGATGCCTGTGGTTTCATTTGCTGAAGACGCGGATCTTTCGAAGATCATGGCGAGACTGGAAAAACTTGAAAAAGAAAATGAATCCCTTAAAAGCGAACTGGGCACAGTAAAACAACAATTAACGACATACCAAAGTAAAGTGGATGCACAAACGGCTACGGCGAAAGCTGCCGTGACGGCCGCTCCTGCGGCGGCTCCGGCTGCTGGTTCCGTGCTTACGAAAGGTGCGTCCGCATTGCAGGGGCCGCTTGAAGTCGTGACATCAAAGAAAATGCCGATACAAATTTACGGAACGTTTTTTGGAGATATGATGTGGCAGGATTCGAATATGTCGGAATATCCGACCAATGCGCCTACCAGTACCGGTGACAATAAAGGCAATTTCTATATGGCGGCACGCGGTACGCGTATGGGGATTGATATGATAGGACCGGATGTCGGTATAGGAGAGAACGGGAAGTTGCTCGGAAAAGTCGAGTTTGATTTTCTCGGAGCACCTACAACCAATCCTGATACCAATACATCGCCTGTTCTAAGATTGAGACATGCGTATGCGGATTTGAAATATCCTTCGTGGGATATCCTTTTCGGTCAGACATGGGATTTCTTTGCTCCTTTGAACCCGCCGTTATTGAACCCGTATATTTTATGGCGATGCGGTAATATAGGAATAAGGCACGTACAGGCGAGGGCAACAAAGACGTTTAAGGTTTGTGACGGTACTTTGACGTTGCAAGGTGGAGGACTCGAAGCCGATGACTCAAGTGCTCTTCAGATAAAATCCCAGATGCCGGTATGGGCCGGATATATAGCATATGAAAACGAAATATACGGTATGCCATATTATATAGGGTCAGGCGGAGTGTTCGGCAGGCAGGAAGTGTCTAGCAGCATGACGAAAGAAGTGGATATATGGGGTGTTACCGGTGTGTTTAAAATATCTCCGCACAAAATGATAGATGTGCAGGGAGAATGTTATGTCGGTCAGGCTCTTGCGCCTTTCATGGCTAACAGTACGGTCAGTACGATAAACGATAACGTTGACGGAAAAAGTGTAATGGGTAACGGTGGATGGGTCGCCGTAACCGTAAAACCATGGGATTATCTGAAATTCAACGGCGGTATAGGTGTGGATAATCCGTTCACAGAAACCGGGAATACGGCGATATGGGAGTATAACTATTCATACTTCTGTAACGCGATGTATAACCTGACGCCCAATTGTGTGTTGGGTATAGAATACCAGCGTTTCCGTACGAAGTACTGGGGGCAGAACGGTGGCGATGGGGACAGGATAATGACGTCGGTTATATACTATTTCTAAATAAGTCTGATATTTTTGGAACAGAGGGGGAGAGCTTAAACTCTTCCCCTCTGTTTTTTTTGAAATATGTAAATAAGATGGGAAGGATGCAACCTGCGTTTGTATTTTAAAATATGTTCGTATAAACTTATTTTAAAATATTGTATTTTATTAAATGTGTCTCAATTATCGGAGGTAAATATGAGAATTTCCCGGAGAATGGTTTTTGTTTATATGGCGGTTGTGGTGTGTATAACGTGTGGCAATCCGTGTTATCTTTTCTCGCAAAGTCTGAGTGATGTGGAAATGAAGGAAATGGCCGACGAAAATAAGGGAAAATGGAGGTCTATTGAGCAGGGGATGGACATGGGGAAGGTACGTTCTTTGCTAGGCGCTCCGGGGCGAGTTACTTACGGTGCTATGGTCTCCTGGTACTATGAACTGGGCAGCGTCGTACATTTTAAGGATTCAAAAGTAGATAGCTGGACAGAGCCTGTAAGTTTTGAGTATATCCCAAGCGGTGCGATAACCGGGGATATAGCGGATGAGGGGGATTCTACGTATTGAACTTACTTAAGCATCGATCTTGTGCTCAGCTATGTTTAAGAAAATATTTATATGTGTTTTGAGGATCGTAGATGTTATGCGATCCTCATTTGTCTGGTTCTCGGACGTTGCTATTCCTTCCAGCTGATGCGTACGTTACTTTAAACAATTCAAGCTTAGCAGCGTTTGCAATTTCAGTCTTCATCTGCTCCCTGTTTTGTGCCTGCGACTGTTGTAAGCGTAATGTATGTTGCCGGTGTCGCTTTGGAATCGAAAAAGCCGCTTTATTCCTAGATATATAATTTGATTCGTGAATACTGGGAAATAAATAGATCCTGCCATGTTTAATTATAGTTTAAAATTTTGCATAAAAATTTGCTTTTTAGAACATGTTAACATATACTATATTTCGAAGCATGTTTTAATGTAACACATTTTAAGCAGTGCATGTTAACATGTGCTTTATGTGTCCGGACGGAGGGGATATGACACGTAATACTGTTACACTTGAAGAGGTGGCGAAGCTTTTGGGGATATCACGGGCTACGGTAAACTATTACACCAATCTTGGTTTATTCCGCGTGTCCGATAGGAAAGGGAACAGCCGTCTTTATGACCGGAGCGAGGTTCTCGCGAGGTTCGAAAAAATAAAGGAAATGCGTAAAGGCGGATATACCCTTATGTTGATCCAGCAGCAATTAGCGGAGGTGGTGTAATATGGGAAAAGATTTTTCGAAGGATAAAAATATCAGGGAGATAATATCTAGGTATATCCCGCAAAATTCTGAAGGTAATATATCCGCACCACGTGCGCATATGTTCCAGAAAAACATAACGATATCTGTGTGTAATCAAAAGGGTGGCTGCGGCAAAACGACTACGGCGGTAAGTATAGCCAGTTGCCTGGCGGCACGAGGGTATGAGGTGCTTCTTGTCGACCTTGATCCGCAGGCGCATGCAAGTCTCGGACTTGGCATAGAGGTGGACGCTCTGAACGTCTCAATTTACGATGTGCTTATCCATAATGCGGATATGGCGTCTGTAATCCTTGAGACGGCATATGATAATCTGGATGTGGCTGCGTCAAATTCGCTTCTTTCAGGGGCACAGCTTGAGCTCGCGCCGGTGCTTGGCCGAGAGAATGTGTTGAGGACCGCGCTTAGAAGATTAAGGATAAATAAAGAGTACGATTTTATTATTATAGATTCTTCGCCGAGTTTGAATCTTGTTACGATCAACGGTCTTACGGCGTCGGATTTTGTCATTATCCCGGTGCAAACGCATTATTATTCGCTTGAGGGGATGCGGGATCTGTTTTCGACGATCGATGTAGTGAGGGACAGGTTGAATCCGGGCATCGAGATATTAGGGATAATCGTAACGATGTTTGACGGGCGCCGGAATGTGAATCACGAAATGCTGTCTGAGATCAAGAATTATTTTGGGAGGCTTGTTTTCAATACGGCGATACGTAACAATGTCAGGCTATATGAATCGCCGGCGTACAAAAAACCTATCAATATGTATGCGCCGGATTCGATAGGATGCTTTGACTATAATTCTGTAAGCCGCGAAATGCTTGATACGCTTTTTGGGGCGGGGGCTGGCGATAGCGCTATTGGTGCAGAAACGCTACAAGATGAGAGCGAAAAGCTGGAAGAGAGCGTTAATGTCAGAGAATAACGTGGATAAAAAAGGGATCGTAAGCTCGATATTTGACCGGGATGTAAAAAAGCCGGTTCCAACATTATTCGGTCCGGCAAATGCGCCCAAAGAAAATATGCAGCCGATAGCGTCCGGTGTGCGCATGATGTTTGCTAAAGTGGCCCCGTATGGGATAGATATCGGATCCAGCTCTATAAAGGCCGTTCAGTTGGGCTCGGTCAAGGGCGGTGGGCTTTCTGTAGCACGGTCTTTTAAAATGGATATTGAGGTTGAGAACTTTTCTGATCCATCTGTCCGTGAACAGACGTTGCCGGGACTTTTGGGAGAGTTTGTTTCAAAATATAAATTGCGGGGAAATTGTTATGTAAGTATGCCGCCGGACAAGGTCGCGATAAACTTTATCGAACTTCCCGATATGCCGGATAATGAGATACCGAAAGCGCTGGAATGGGAGATGAAGCAGCGATTGCGTGTAGACGATCTCAATGATATATATTTCGACTATGTCGTGGCTGGAGCGGCTAACCGTGTTCTTTTGAATAACCGCGTCGGGGTGTTGGCTGTATCGGCTGAGAAAAAAGTGATAAAAGATTATCTGGATATTTTTCGCGCGGGGGGACTGAATCCGCTTGCGCTCGACGCAGAGCAGCTGTCTACTTTTGCGCTGATCGAGTACATGAAGCGGGATCATGTCGACGGGGAAGTTATGGTATCTGTAGAATTGGGCGCCGGGAGTACTTACATGAGCGTGATATGTAACGGCGAGATCATGTCTGTCCGACCGCTGAGGATAACGGGAAATTATATTACAGGCGCGATAAAGAAATCGCTGAACACTACATGGGCAGAGGCCGAAAAGCTTAAAAAGAAGGCAGGTTTTTCCAGCGGGGTGCATGTTTATGAATCGCATACCACGACGGTAGAGGAGACAAGCGTTATGACGGTGATATCTCCGCTGATGGAAGATCTTGTAAGGGATATCGAACATACGTTTAAATATTTTTCGCATCAGGTGACACGTTCGCAGGTGGTTCGGTTCGATAAAATCATTCTGACCGGCGGAGGAAGCGTGCTTAAAGGTTTCCTGCCGTTTTTGAAAGAAAAGCTGGGGGTTGAAATAATTGTGGCGGATCCGGCCGGCATCTTTGGTACGGCGTCAGGTGTCGGAAAGGGCGAAGCATGCGGTCCGGAAATGGCGGTCGCGTGCGGTTTGGCCATGCGGGGGAGCGTAAAATGAAACGTATAAACCTTATCCCGCCGGAATACAGAAAGATGTCTTTGCTGCAAAAAACAGTTGAAGAAATTTCTCGGCATAAACCGTTAATGGCAGTTGTTTGCGTGATCTCGTTTTTTATCTTTATATATTTTTATCAGACTATTCTTATTATGCATCATTCATTAAGTATAAAAAGCACGAAGAACGAAATATCGCGTCTTCAGGGCGAGATCGCAAAACGGCAGGACAATTATTCGGCCGTAAAGAGCGAAAAGGAGACGTTGGAAGAAGAGATAAAGCGTATTGAGGAGAAGTTCAAGGTCCTTGAAACCGCGAGCACGCGGCATATCAGTTGGTCCCGTGTTCTTGCAGTTTTTAGCGGACTTATCCCGCAGGATCTTTGGATAACGAAAATCAGTATTAAAGAAGGAAAGCTGACTGCCGTAGGCAATACCTTTGACAACCAGAAGGTCAGCGCGTTCATGACAGGGCTGGACAAATCCGGTTATTTTAGGAATACAAATTTTGCGTATACGGAAAAACGCAAGATGAACGATCAGGATGTTATAAATTTTGAGATAACGACCGACCTTAACATTCAGAAAGTGGAGCGGTGATATGATAAGGGTTAATACCGTTATAGAAGAAACTATGAGGCGATTTAATTCGCTGGATCAGCGGCAAAAGATGCTTGTAGCCGTTCTGACAGGTGTGATCCTGTTCAGCGTTTTTTATAATGGTATTTATAAGCCGCAGAACGCTAAACTGACAGTTCTTAATTTTGAATTATCTAGCCTAAAGAAGAAACTTGCCAATGTCCGGGCGCAGTCGCCGGATCTCTCGAAGGAGAAAGCGACAGTGAAAGAACTGCACGCCAAACTGGAGTCGTTACACAAACAGCTGGGAGATCTTGAGGCAGAGCTGCCCGCGCAAGCGAGTGTTCCTGAACTTCTCGGGGATCTTGTGGGCGAGGCCGAAGGCTATTCCGTGGACTTTCTTTCGATAAAACCTAAAAAGGATAAAGGATACGATAAATACGGTATGTTGAATATAGATATGCGGCTAGGTTCAGGCTATTCGGATTTTGTGAATTATTTAAGCCGTCTAGAATCATTCTCGAAGTTTCTTGATGCTACGAGCATTGTCATAGAGGAATCGAAAGAGAACCGAGGGCGTTTTTCAGATATTTCTCTTTCACTTGCGATATTGCTGGGAGAGGGGTCTATGGGATCCGGTGCAGTCCGTGAAAAGAAAGTGAAAAACACCGGTACCGTCGATGTCTCACGAAATCCGTTCGTGTCAAAGTTCAGGACGGATATTTCTGAAGGGGACAAAGCGAAATATAAAATATACGGCATAGCCGCGGGGGGCGATAATCCGACGGCGATAATAAATAACGATGTTTATCGGATAGGTGACAAACTGGACGGTATGCGTGTAAAAGCTATAACCCCGGATGAGGTTGTTCTTGAAGACGGTGGGACCGAGGTAGTAGTGAAGCTGGACCGGAAATAACGGTTAAAAATAAAAGGGGCGCACATGGTAAAACAGTTCATGGAAAAAATGTTACGGGTTGTTGTCGCGGCGGTGATGTTATTGGCGAGCGACGCGATTCCGCTATTCGCGCAAAGCGACGCGGCAAAGGCGGCTCCTCAGGCATTGGTAAGCTTTGACTATAAGGATGCCGAATTGTCCAGTGTCCTCAGATCGCTTTCATATTCATATAATCTTAATCTTGTCGCATCCAGGGATATTAAGGGAAAGGTGAACGTTACGCTGAAAGATGTCACAATCGATGAGGCGCTTGATGCCATACTTGGGGTAAATGGATATGCGTACAGCCGTAAGGGGAATATTATTTATGTTACTCCGGGACCCGGTATCGAAGGCATGGATATGAAGACCGAGATATTTCAGCTTAAATACCTCAATGCACAGGAAGCCAGCACCTTGCTTGAAAAAGTGATATCGACAAAAGGAGATATCCGCATAAATCAAGCAATGAACAGTCTTGTTGTCACTGATTTTCCGTCCTTTATTGAAAAGCTTAGGAAGGCGATCGAAGAGGTCGATGTCGCGCCTTTGCAGGTTCTGATAGAGTCGAAGCTTGTGGATATAACCGAAAAAGATTATCAGAATTTCGGAGTCACATATTCATTCGATTATAAACCGGTCGGCGATATTAAAGGTTTGTTTGATCGTAGTACCGAATATCAGGAAGAAATGGCTGGCAGCAGCACGATGGCAGGACCGTCGTCGACTTTAACCGGAGGACAATTCAAGATCACGACGTTCAATATAAAAGGTTTTTCTGCGACCGCGACGATCGACGCTCTTATCCGAGACGATAAAGCTCATCTTATCGCATCCCCGTCGATCCTGACCTTGAATGGCAAGGAAGCCAGGATCATTATCGGAGAACGATATCCATATAAAGAAAAAACCCAGACCACCACGGGGACTACGGAAACAACGAAGTTTGTCGATATAGGGACAACGCTTCGCGTTACACCATGGGTATCGTCTGACGGGAATATAACGATGTATGTGCATCCTGAAGTTTCGTCATTGACCGCGGCGATGGACGCTGGCCCGCGTATAGCGACGCGTGAAGCCGATGCGACCATCATGGTTCGTGACGGTGAAGCGATAATAATCGGCGGGCTCATAAAAAGACAGAACGACCACGCGAAGGGAAGCATACCGATCATTGGCGATATCCCGCTTCTCGGCGCGTTATTCACTAACCGTAGTGACGATAAAACATCTACCGAACTTGTTGTTGTGATCACTCCGAGGATAGTAAAGGCCACGCGTCCGCAACCTAATGTTTCCGAACACTCTACGACCGTGGAGATAGATACGACAGGGCAGGAAGTGCTTGTTACGTCGCTTTGGAAAGAGGCGTACAATCTTGAAAATAATTTTGGCGTGGAAAGCGTGCGTAAGGATGAAGGCGGGCGCATGAGCGAGGCGATGGATAGGTACAAGGAAATATTTACGAGGTATCCGAAGGATAAGAGGGCCGATGATGCGCTTTTGCATGCCGCTTCCATAAAATTCCGTTTTTATAAAGACATAGATCAGGCTAGCCTTTATCTTGAAATATTAATGAAGAATTATCCGCAATCCGAATGCATTCCTGAGGCGAAAAAGCTGTTAGTCGAAATTGATAAAAAACGTTCTTCTGAAAAGAAAAAAGCGGATAAAGAACAGGCTAAACTTGATAAGCAGAAACTGACGGAAATGAAGAAAGCGGAGAAAGAACAGGCGAAGCTTGATAAACAGAAACTGGCTGAAATGAAAAAGGCAGAGAAAGAAAAAGAACGTTTAGAGCAGAAGCAGGCGGCTGAAGCAAAGGAAAAACAAAAGAAAAGCGCAACAACGGAAAAGAAAGATCAGAATTTTTCCGCTAATAACAAAAATTCATAATACGTTCTAAAGGAAGCAGAGTAATGCCGATATATAGCTACAGGGCCCGGGACAAGGAAGGAAAGCTTCTGGTCAGCAGAGTGGAAGCCGGTACTCAGCTGGAACTGGCATCGCGTCTCAGATCTCTGGGATACAGCATTATCAGTATCGAAGAGGAAAGGGCTAAGGGTGACAGTGTCGCTGATCTGATGGATAAGCTTATGAAGCGCTATAAGAACGAACTCGTGTTCTTTTGCCGCCAATTAGCCTCGCTTCTCAAAGCGGGTATTTCGCTGACAGAGTCGTTGTCCAGTATAATCGAACAAACGAAAAGCGGAGTGCTAAAAAAAGCCGAAAAAGAAGTGCTTAGGGATATAGAGAATGGGCTTACCTTTTCTCAAGCGCTCGCGAAACATCCAGATATATTTTCCGATTTGTTTATCAGCATGGTTAAGGTAGGGGAATCGAGTGGCGCTTTGGACGAGGTGTTGTTCAAATTGTCAGAAATATATATGCAGGACATGGAAGTGCGCGCGAGGATACAGTCGGCGGTTACGTATCCCGTGATCCTTGTGTTTGTTGCGGTTGTTATTGTTACATTTCTTTTGATAAATATTGTTCCGAAGTTTGTCGTTGTTTTTGAGACGTACGATGCGGCGCTGCCGATCGCGACGCGAATATTGCTTGGTGCGAGTTTTGTTGTCCGAAAACTTTGGATGATCCTTTTATTAGGTGCGGCCGTCGCTGGATGGTGGTTCAGAGGATATGTCCGGACTTCGAAAGGGTTATATGTATTTCACTCGTTTCTTTTAAAACTGCCGCTTTTTGGAGAACTTTACCTTAAAGTGATAGTCTCAAGGTTTGCGCGTTCTCTCGGCGCGCTTTTGAAAGCCGGGGTACCCGTGCTGGAAGCGTTGAGTGTTACCGAAAAAGTTATAGGGAATTCCGTAATAGTCCGTGTCGTTGAAAATGTGCGTACGGCTGTTATCGCGGGGAAACCGTTATCAGAGCCGTTCAGGGCTAGCGGGGTTTTCCCGCCTACGATCGTGCAGATGATGACGGTCGGTGAGCAAAGCGGTAAACTTGATGATATGCTTGTGGAAGTGGCCGATTTTTACGATCGGGAAGTAGATTATTCTATAAAAAATGTTACTACGGCACTTGAACCCTTGCTGCTTCTGGCAATGGGCGGGATGGTGGCGTTCATAGCATTATCGGTACTTATGCCGATATTCAATCTGATAAAAGTATTCCGACACGGATAAACGAAGGAGGAAATAAAGATGTTAAATGCGATTAAAAGATTATTCACAAGGAGCTCCGGAAATCATGACGGGTTCACATTGATAGAACTTTTGCTGGTTATAACGATCATCGCGATATTGGCTGCCACTATAATACCGAATTTTATCGGGTTCGATACCGAGGCGCGTATAACGGCGACCAAAACTAATCTTGAGACGTTGCGAACGCGTGTGACATTGTTCCGTGCTAAGGAAGGAAGATATCCGGCCAGTCTTCAGGATCTGGTCGATACGTATTATATGGATATGGGTGTTAAAAAACCATATCTGAACAAAGTTCCAGCCGAGATGATAACCAACAAATCCGGGAATAGTCTTTATGTTGATGCTGTGTCAACCGACACGACGATAGAGCGTACGGGTGGATGGGTGTATTACACGGATACGGCCGAAATATACGTGAATTCGGATGAGCCGCTTGATAAAAAATGGGGGGAAAATGAAGGGCAGAAACCTAACGAGTGGTGATACTTTGCCTGGTATGCGAGGATCAGTTCTTATATCGGCCGTTATAGTTCTTGCTTTCATATCGGTACTTGGCATGAGCATTGTGGCGTTTCTTGTCTCCCGTGTTTCATATTCAGGCATGCAGCTTGAAAGGGTAAAAGCTCATTATCTTGCGGAAGCCGGCATATCCAAATCTTTGTGGGAACTAAAAAACGATCTCGATGCCGATGGTAATGGCATAGGGAATGTCGGGAAGACGAGGCTCGGTGGCGGTTATTACTGGGCAAGACATGATTTTCAGAATTCGGTTATATGCGGTACTGGGGAAGTGAACGGGATAAAAAGAACGTTTCAGATAAAATACAGCGCACTTTAAAACGCGGTCTGAAAAGGATGATATATGGCAAAAAGAGTTTTAATAGGCGAAGAATTGGTCCGTAAAGGGATAATTACGCCCGAACAACTAAAGGAAGCGCTTGAAGAACATAAAAGGACAAACACTAAGATCGGAGAAGTGTTGGTGAAAAAAGGTTTTGCCACCGAAAGCGATGTGGCGCGAGTTCTCTCCGACCAGCTTGGATTCCCTTTTGTGGAACTGGAGACATTTCCCATAGATCAAAAGATAACCGAAATGATACCGCGCAATATAGCGGAACGTTTTATGGTCATAGCCATACGGAGAGACGATGACGTTATCGATGTGGCAGTCGCGGATCCGTTCGATCTTGCCGCTGTGGATGAGATTACACGTATAACTGGCGGGGCATACCGGATAAGGTCGTTTGTTGCCACCGCAAGCTCTATCAGGGCGGCTGTGAATAAATTCTATGGGGCATCTGCGGTTATGCCGAGAATGACCGTAGGATCGTTCGGAACAAAATCTGTGCGACCGGCAGGTGCGCATAAGCCTACTGATAAAGAGGAGATCGTTCTTCAGGAAGAGGCTGAGCAGGCTCCCGTAATAAAACTCGTTAATAGCGTCATCGAAGAGGCTGTTCGGAACGGGGCCAGTGATATACATCTTGAACCAGAGAAAAAAGTCTTTCATTGTCGCATGCGTGTTGACGGGATATTGCACGACGGTGCATCTCTTCCTGTTGAATTTCAGAGGGCCGTTATATCTCGTATTAAAATCATGGCGAACATGAATATTGCGCAGAGTCGTATGCCACAGGACGGACGCATAGAGATGTTTATTTCCGGACGAGCTGTGGATCTGAGGGTTGCCGTGCTTCCGACAATTTATGGGGAGCATGTGGCGATACGTATACTTGATAAAAGTCGCGGCGTGATAAAACTTGATGAATTGGGTTTTAGTAACGATGTCTTCCTGAAAATCAAAGAAATAATAAATAAACCATACGGGATAATTCTGGTAACTGGACCTACGGGAAGCGGTAAAAGCACCACCCTTTACGCTGTATTGAATCAGATAAACGACCTTAAAAAGAATATAGTGACATTGGAAGACCCGATCGAATATACGATATCACGCGTTAATCAGTGTCAGGTGAACGTTAAGGCCGGACTAACCTTTGCCGCCGGGCTCAGGTCTATAGTCCGTCTTGATCCCGATATCATAATGGTAGGAGAGATACGCGACAAGGAGACTGCTGATATCGCCGTGCGGTCCGCGCTTACCGGACATCTTGTTTTTTCCACGCTACATACGAATGATGCGCCGTCCGCGGCGACTCGGCTTGTGGATATCGGCATTGAGTCCTATCTTGTGAGTTCATCCATCATAGGCGTATTGGCACAGCGGCTTGTTCGTAAACTTTGTCCGAAATGCAAGGAAGCGTATAAATTGTCACCGGAGGAGCTTGGCATACTTGAAACAAAGAACTATAATGTTGATATGTCCGGCGTGACTGTTTTTAGGGCAAAAGGTTGCGCTGAATGCCGTAACATCGGATATAAGGGCCGGACCAGTATATTTGAACTTATGATCCCCGACGAAAAGATACGCGAACTGATCGTAAATAAAGCCCCGGCCTATGCGATAAAAGAAGCATCCCGCAAAATAGGCATGAGGACTCTGTGCGAGGACGGTCTTGAAAAAGTGAAACAAGGGCTTACCAGCCTTGAAGAGATCATTCGGGTGGCAGAGGAGATGTAAAACATTTCAAAAATTTCTTGTCGGGACGATCGCCCATGCGAAAATATTTCTTTCCAATTATAGTCCTGTTCGCCGTGATCGCTCATGGCCATGACGCTTTTGCCGCCAGCCGGTACTGGGTGGGGGGCAATGGCAATTGGTCTCAGACCGCACACTGGTCAACTGCTTCTGGCGGTTCCGGAGGGTCGACAGCTCCCGGAACATCGGATATCGCGATCTTCGACAGTAATTCCAGCGATGCGAGCGGCGCGACATGTACATTGAATCAGACCGTTAATGTGGGTGGTTTCGATATGCAGTCTGGGAATAAAATCACGGTTGTACATGGCGCTTCAGGTTTTACTGTTGGAACGCAGAATGCCAGTTTTACGGCTGGAACAATTGTAGGCGGTACGGCGAATATGGATTTTAACGGTTCATTCACGCTGAGTGGAGCCTCTTTTACGGCGACATCCGCAACAATGTATGTAGGGAATACATTTACCATTTCGGGTGGCGTGTTTACGGCCAATAACGGAACAGTTGCGTTCGATAGCAATAATTTCACGATAACCGTACCGACTGCCACCGATTTTAACAATGTGCGTTTCAGTTCCACGCGCACATATACAATCGATACTAGCGGGACGATGACGGTAAACGGATCAGTATATCTATATGCCGGCAGTGTAAATTCCGGGATAATAGCTGCGAAGGGGAATGTGTTGTTGGGTACGTCATATTATGGAGGCAGCGGAACGCTGTTAATAGCAGGAGGGAACGACCAGACTTTTACGGGAGCAGGTTCAGCTACGGCCGGAGATTGCCTGGCTTTAGAAATAAATAAGTCCGGCGGAACGTTGACATTGGCTAGTATAATTCGAACCGGGAGGAATTGGACGTATACGGCCGGGGATGTCGACGCGGGTACATCTACGGTTGTTTTCGCGATCAGAAATCTGACGATAACTGGTTCTATGACTTTTAGTAATCTGACGTTCAATAGAGGTACGCTGTTTACGATAGAATCTAATACCACGCTTACGACGAGCGGGACATTAACGTTGACCGATGGTACCGTGACTTCGGGAACTATCGCGGCGCAGGGAGATGTAAGTTTGGGGACAGGGTTCGACGGAGGGTTAACGCCGTTGCTGATAAACGGCACCGGAGATCAGATCTTTACAGGTGCAGGTTCAACAACCAGCGGGAGTTGTCTGCCGCTGGTAATAAATAAGGCCGGCGGTACTTTGACGTTGGCGAATATTATCCGTACCGGGAACGATTGGACGTATACGGCCGGAGATGTTGACGCAGGTACGTCGACGGTCATTTTTGCTGTCAAAACTCTGACGATAACCGGTTCTATGACATTTAGCAATATCATATTTAACAGAGGGACTATCTTTACGATAGATTCCAACACGACAGTGACTACCAGCGGTACTTTGTCTTTGACCGACGGGACGATAAATTCCGGTACTTTGGCTGCACAAGGAGGCGTTACCGCCGGCACCTTATTTGACGGTGGGTCCACGGTTTTATTGATCAATGGTGCGGGAGATCAAATATTAACCGGAGGTGGTTCTACAACGACGGGTGATTTTTTGCCTTTGGAAATAAATAAAACCGGAGGCACGTTAACGATCGCGAGTATACTTCGCACAGGGTATAACTGGACATATACGGCCGGGAATGTCGATGCAGGGACATCGACTGTGATCTTTGCAAGAAGGAGTCTGACCATAAAGGGATCAATGACTTTCAGCAATGTAACATTCAACGGGGGGACGATATTTACCGTGGATCCTGGGACTACGCTTACTACCAGTGGTACTTTGTGGTTGAATAATGGATCGGTTGTGTCTGGAACAATTAGTGCGCAGGGTAATATTGAGTTGGGGTCGCCATTTGACGGCGGGTCTACAGCTTTGGTGATAAATGGGGGATCCGACCAGACTTTTATCGGAAGTAGTACTTCGACAGTCGGGGATTGTTTGCCGGTCAATATCAACAAAGGAAGCGGATCTCTGATTTTATCGGGAACTATTCGTTCCGGGAATAACTGGACATATACGGCGGGAAGCATTGATCCCGGTGTGTCGACTGTGATCTTTGCGATCAGAAGCTTGACTATTACGGGGAATATGACGTTTGGAAATCTTACTTTCAACCGAGGTACGATTTTTACTGTAGAATCCGCGACTTCTCTGACGACTAACGGAACCTTGACCTTGACGGACGGGAGCGTTAACTCTGGAACGATAAATGCCATCGGGAATATCAGCCTGGGCTCGGCGTTTGATGGGGGCAGTACGGTTCTGAACATAAACGGAACAGGTAATCAGACTTTTAACGGGACATGTACACTTACATCCGGCAGATTTTTACCGCTTGATATCAATAAGACGTCAGGGGTACTGACGCTTTCCGGTACGATCAGGACGCATCAGAATTGGACGTATACATCCGGGACGGTCGATGCCGGGACTTCGACTGTGGTTTTCGGATCGTCGGCATTAACGATAGACGGTTCAATGGGTTTTTATAATGTTACGTTCAATTCTACAACGATATTTACAATTTCAACAGATACAAAAATGACGGTCAACGGTATTCTTGGCCTTAATTACGGGACCATCAACGCCGAAACGGCAGGTCGCGGGACCATAGAAACAAAAGGAGACGTCGCCGTGGCGCAAACGGCTTCCGTGGCGGGGAACGCGATATTGTCGTTCGCCGGTTCGGCGGATCAGCAGGTTACCTGTTCAGGGACACCGACCGCTCGCGGTAATTTATTGCAGAATGTTGTTGTCGAGAAAAGTGATAATGCGAACCGGGTCAGTATTACCGGTAATGTGTATGTGCATAATATAAATGTGAACAAAGGGTCTTTGCTGTTTTTGGGCGGTTCAACATATACATTTCATAATGCGGATACCGGCAATATAGCCACAATAACGGTCGTGGCCGGCGCTACGCTGGATTTTTCCGGTTCAAGTGGCAGCATGGTAACATTGCGTAGCAGTGTGAATAACAGGCAGTGGAAACTTAATGTTGATAACGCGGCGACATGTAATGCGACATATGTCGATGTGAAAGATTCCGATGCGAGCGGTGGAAAAACTATTATGGCGACGAGCTCGACGAATAGCGGAAATAACAAAAATTGGAGTTTCCCTTCCATGCTTGCGTTCACAACATCGAGTCAGCACGTCGTTAAAAATGTATCGTCGTCGGTCATAAATTTTCAGCTCCAGGATGGATCAGGTACCGCATCGACACTTTCCAGCACAACTCGCATAAATTTAACAACTACATCTTCAACAGGGACCTTTAGCTCGAGTTCATTTTTTAGCGACGTTATTACATATGTGACAGTAGCGGCGGGGACATATTCCGGAAGTTTTTATTACAAGGATTCAACGCCGGGCACTTATACGCTGACGGTTTCGGAATCGCCGTCTCAGGGCTGGACGGCGGCTTCACAGAGTATTTACATCGATAACGCCGGCACATCTTTGTATAAACGTGAAATAACGATAACTGCCGGTACGGTGTTGACCGATTATCAGGTGCTGATTACTGTAGATACACAAGAGATGGTGGATGACCATTCCCCGTATGTGAGAGCCGACGGCTCCGATATCCGTTTTTATGATTCGGATGAATTGACCGCACTTTCTTTCTGGATAGAGGACGATACTATGTATTCGACTGCGACGCGGATCTGGGTAAAAGTACCGGAGGTGACCGTTCCCACGAAAAAGATCTATATGTATTACGGAAGTAAGGAAACTACCGTTGTTTCGGCCAGCGATGTAACGAATACATTTATTTTCGGGGATGATTTTCTGAACGCGACAACGTTCAATAATGTTAAATGGAATACTTCGGCCGCTGGGCCGGTATTCTCAATTTCGAGTGGTACTCTAAAAGGGATAAATACCGGGACAACCGCGGCAAGCGGCAGATTGCAGTCACAAACAAGGTTTACGGCGCCGTTCGTGCTGGAATCCAGTGTAAAAGTGAATGCTATTCCGTCAAGTGGACTTCAGACGCTTGGAGTATACGCGTCGTCAACGGATGGATTGGGACTTTTGTGTCTACCTTCGGGGAATCCTACGCGTTATAATCTGCGTAACGATGGCGTATGGGCAGGATCGGTCAACACCGGTTCTATTTTTTCCGGTTGGCATTATGAAAGGGTGACAGCGGCGGATTCCGGGAATGCGGTACAGATCTATCTAAATCGTCCGGATACATCGCAAACTAGTACCAGGTCCGTGACAAATGTTATCAGTAACGAGCCGATCACTATCGGGAAAAGGTATGATAACGCCGGAGGAAATCAGACTTATGAGGCATATTGGAACTGGATATTTGTGCGTAAATATGCTTCGACCGAGCCCACGGTCAACGTAAGCACTATCGAAGGAACGGTTATAACTCATCTTGAATTCACCACACAGCCACAAACTATTGTTCAAAACAAGACTTCGACGTTGATGTCGATACAAACGCATGATGTGAACGGTAATCCGGTGGCAGTTTCGAGTGACACCAGTATATTTTTGGAATCTGATCCGGGGCCTTCCGGGAATTTCGCTCCGGAAGACGATCCTTCCAATTGGAGTTCTGATAATACAAGAACTTTGATCATTCCGGCAGGTTCGTATCAGGTGTCGTTCTATTATAAAAATTCCCAGGTCGGTACATATACGATAAAAGCCGATGAAACGCCTGATGTCGGATGGAGCGGGACAACACAGGAAGAAAAGATAATCTCAGCGATTAATACTTTTTTGGTGGAAGCGACAAGCCCGATAATATCCGGTCAGTTATTTTCATTAAAACTAACGGCGATTGATGTAGATGGACAAATCGCTACAGGTTACGCCGGTACTGCCGATCTTAGCGTGAACTATGTGTCGCCGGGAACTGGCGGCGGGGTTTTGTCGGTTACAAGCGTTACCGGTTTTGTTAACGGGATAGCGACTGTGAACGAATCTTTTTCGGATTGCGGTGTTATCACGATCAAGGCCGCAGATTCCGAAGATCCGACGAAATCTGGAACGTCGAATAATCTGGATTTCCGTCCGTATGATTTTACTGTTGTTCCGTCACAGCTGGACGGCGAGTCGTCCGGGACAGCCGGAACGCATACCGTAATGAAACAGTTTACGCTTACGATCACGGCGCGGAATACCGAAGGCACAACATGCCCTAACTACAAAGGAGAAGCCGTTCTGTCCGTAGACTATCTGTCACCTTTGACGAATCAAGGCGGCTCTCTGAGCGTTTCCACCATTGGGAGTACATATTGGAATTCAGGGATCGCGTCTATTGATGATCTGACGTATGATAAATGGGGTAAGATCACGATAACCGCTAACGATGCCGCGATAACGACACAGAAAGGTACGAGCAGCGAGGTGCTTTTTATTCCAAAAGATTTTCTTGTCGGTCTTTCAACTCCGCCAGCCTCAAGGACTTATTATTATCTGAACGAGGATTTTTCAAGCGATGTTACCGTGCGGGATCAGAACGGTGGCACTGTAACCAATTATCAGGGGACTATAAAATTTAGCGGGACGAGTTTGGATCTGCCGAATGATTATACGTTTGTATCAGCCGATAGCGGTACGCATAAATTTACCGGGATAAACGGGAACTATGAAGACAAAACAGCGTTGACGGTAAAAGATTCCGCATATGCATCGGTTGCCGGAGTATCTTCGGATATAGTTTTAAAAGACGGAACTATACAGGTACTTGCGGCTAGCGGACCGGTTGGGTCGGTAAGTGCGCAGGTTAAACTCATAGACAAAGAGGGTAGCATCCTGTTGGAAGACAATTCAACGACGTTCACGATAAAATTGACAGAATTTATTCCGGGTGATAATTCGGCCAGTTCATCCTCTGAAACAGTGCCGGTGCAGGTAAGTCAGGGGTTGGCGACGATAGTTGTGACCGATACCGCCGCGGAAAGTGTGACCGTAACTCCCGCTTCTACCCCCGAACTTAATTCCGTCGCTGGTACTGTGCGTTTTGGCACGGTAAGCGGTTCCGGAGTAGGGATACAGCTTTTTAGGGAAATTGAAGGAAGAGAAGAAAATGAAAATAAGGAATAACTCTGAAGGGTTCACCTTTATTGAGCTTTTGATCACTTTGGCCGTGATCGCGATATGTTTTATCCCGCTTATGAATATGTTCAGCGTTTCGCTTGAACAGGTAACGGTAAGTGAGGATATTATCAGCGCGAGATTTCTTTTGCAGGAGGGTATGGAACGTCTTAAGAACCTCGGTTTTACCGAAGCACAGATCAAAGCGGCAGGCGACGTCTGGTTCCCTGAACTGGAGAAGGAACCATATTTGCTTAACGGCAAAAGATGGCGTATGCTGAGACAAGTTATAAAGAACACAGACCCTCTTGAAGTGCATATTTACGTTTATGAAGCGAGATCCCATGGCGGGGGATTTGTGTTGAACGATAAACCGGTTGCGGAAGCCGCGACGTTGATAGAGGATCTCGATTGGCAGTCGATACAGTAGTGTACTTAAGTGTAGGTTCGAACGATCCAATGTTCAGCGTGTAACAACGTTGCTGTTTGGCGGTGCATAATTTTTTTAGGGGACAGATGAAGATCATGTTTGGAGTAAACAGACGATTGCGGCATGCTATAAAAAATGAAAAAGGTCTTACGCTTATAGAACTTTTGATAGCCGTAAGCATAGGTGCGATGATAACCGGCATAGTCGTGTTCATGCTTAATACCAGCCTCGATTCGTATATCTATATGCAGACCGAGGTTGTGCTGGACAAGACGCTTGATGACGTGCTTATGGAGGTTGTTAACGGCGGTTTTGACCGTTATGGTATCAAAGATGCTTTAGAAATAACCTCCGTCTCTCCGTTCGCAGTTACTTTTGTGCCGCTTTGGACGGATTCAAGTCATGAAGTGGAATATGATCATACAAGGGTTGGAACTTTGGGGAAAGCCCCTTTTGTCCTTGACCGGAAATTCAAAGAAGGATCACCTGTCCCTCTGGTTGAAGTATGCTCAAAGCTTAAAGGAGCGGCGAAGGATGCCTGGAATACTCGACAATGTGTTTTTGCGGTAGGAGGGATGTCGGGAAATGAAAGTAAAGAGGATCTGGTCTGGCTTAAGGAACCCTGTAGGATATATGATAAAATCCGGTTTATTTATCATCCTGATGTGGAAGTTTCGCCAGATACGGCCATGACCATCGCGTGGAAGAACGGAAAGATCTTCCGGACTTATGCGGGAAGGACGGAGCGAATTCCTAAGTACAGTCTGCCCAACGTTGAATTGACAGAACTCAAATTTTCATATTTCGATAATGCCAATACAGAACTGGCCCCGACCGAGGTAAACATCCCCAGTATTACTGCGGTCAGGGTTTGGGTAAAGGCGTCTTTAGTTGATAAGAAAAAAAATATGATACTGTACGCAAAAGAGGGGATGTTGTTTGTTAATCTTCGGAACAGCCTTACGGCGGGAGCCGGTATTATCATAAAAAAAGGAGCGAAATTCAGGATGCCTAATTCGCGTGATGTGCGCGTTTTCAGCATCGCTAATATCGCCGGCATCAAAGAAGGCGATATTATCGAGATCTTGGCCAGATCAGATAAAGGGGGAAGTTGGCAAATAACCCTTAATCTTGGGATAAGAGACGGACTTCCCGTTATACGGCGATATAGCGTTGAATATCCTGCTGGAAATCCTGTATACTCCGAAGAGATTAATCTTACGACGGATCTGCCGCTTAACTTCATGACATTAGGTGGGAACGGGCGTTTTGACTATGATGTTGATCAGGGGAGCACAGATAATGCTGTTGATCTCAAAGGGAAAGTGGAATTGGAAGTAAAAAGGATGGATCCAAAAGGCGCGGCGCTTTTTATCCGTCCGTAAAAAAGACAGGGGGAATGTATGACCGATAAACCGAGTCCGATACCGTTAACTATGGTTATATGTGATACGGTTATAGACGATCGTAAAACCGGGAAAAAATCACTTATTGGGCTTTTTAACAATATTAATGCGGAGAAAGTCCCTTTTATACATTCGCGTATGAACGTGTTCATATGTCTGACCGAAGGCGTGGGCGACTATGCGGGGAGGTTGCGGTGTATAAATATGAACACGGAAAAGATTCTTTTTGAAATGAACGGTAACGTGCATTTCACGAACCCCCATCAGGTAGTGGAATTTGACTTTGAACTTTGTGGACTTAATTTTCCGCAATTCGGAGAATATCGTTTCGAACTTTTGTGCAATGACAAACTTGTCATCGCGCGTCAGTTTAAGATCACAGAGAACTTGAAGGGTAGTAAACCTGCCAATCCGGAGACATAGGCTTTCCGTGTTTTCCTGTGGGGCTGCATGTTTTACTTTTGGTATAATGAATAGGGAGATGTTATAATAATAGTCGGCTATTTTGAAATCTATCATTAAGCGGGGATATCGTAATGATAAATAATATTATTTCCCAGCAAATGGATACGGTTTTTTTTATTTATGGTTTGTGCTATTTTGCCCTTTTTTATGTAGGCGTATCCTTACGAAGATTGGCCCCGAACATCGCACCCTGGAAATTTTTGTATCTTTCTGCTATCGTTCATGCCTTGTATGAATGGTGGTATCTGATACCGTTTTTTGACGAGAAAAAAAATATACTGCTTTTCCCGCATGCCGTTCTTTTGATGGCATCTTTCATCTGTCTGATAGAGTTTTCGCGTAGGATATTGTCACTATATGTCAATAAACAAACCGTGTGGGCTGTCGCATTTTTTGCTGTAATATCCGGACTTTTCGGCATTTGCAATGGATATGACGGATTGATAGGTTCGATAGGATGTTTTTTGGGGGGGCTGGGAGCGCTAGGAGCCTCGTTTGCGTTCTATCTTTTAAGTAAGAAAGAGCCTCTGCCGCGCGGGAAAAGGATATTGATAACCGCGTTTTCTTTGTTCTTTGTTTATGCCGTAACATATGCCGCGGTGCCGGATCGGCATTTTTCCGCGGTTTCTTTTCGATTGGGTCAGAATGAGTTTAACATTATCAGATTATGTGCGGTTATTGTCCGGGGGGTGATAACCGCGGCCCTCGCGATAACTCTATGGCGTTATTTTCTATGTATCAAACATACCGGTATACGATTGGAATGTTCTGCTCGGCAGAAAAGAGGGACGCATGTATTTTTATGGGTATTTGTAGTTATCGTGCTTGGGGGTCTTTTGTCCGCGATAGGTGGAAGTTACGCCCGGTCTCTTGAAAAAAAATATTTGCTTGGTTTAACAAATGGTATCGCCAGCCAGACAGATATGAAAATGGTTGCGTCATTGAAAGGCGGGCCGTCTGATCTTGGAACACCTGAATACAAAAGCCTGACAGAACAATTTGTGCGTTATGGGGATTCTATCTGGGATATAAGATATATTTACGTTTTGGAGGAAAAGGACGATAAGATCTATTTTTGCCTGGACAGTGAGCCGAATCGCTATAAAAGTATATCCCGCGAATGTGGTATACAGCCGGCGGTTCCCGGGGGAATTTATCGTGATGTTCCGCCTGAAATAAAAAATGTTTTTCGGACAGGCAAAGATTCCATGGTCGGGCCGTATTCCGATAGGTGGGGGACGTTTGTTACCGGGGCTGTTGTTATTAAGGGAAGTGACGGACGATTAGTTCGGGTCCTGGCATTGGATGTCGATGCCTCACATTGGCGGGTCATGATTGCCTTGCATCGTATGTTGCCGTTATTGATAGCTCTTCTTGTGATTTTTCTCATTGCGACATATTTTCTTGAAAGTGAAAGGATAAAAGACGATGAGATAACTATTCATGAGAATGAAAATCGTTTCAGATCACTTGTGAAGAATATACCGGGGGCGATATACCGCTGTACATATGACGGGACATGGACCATGCACTTTATGAGCGATGCCATATTTGAGATCACCGGTTATCCAGCGTCGGATTTCATAAGCAATTCTTCCAGGACATATTTAAGTATCATTCATCCTGATGATATGAAAATGATAGAGGGGCTTTTGCCGGAAGGGAAGGATTCCTTTTCGGTTGAATATCGTATAATCCGTTCCGACGGGGCGATCAGATGGGTGTACGGACGAGGTGCCGGGATACGTGGAGTGGACGGACAGAAAGCATATATTGACGGGGTTGTCTTTGATGTGACTGAAAGACGGAATACGGAAGAAAAAATCCGCGAGTCTGAGAAAACCATGAATGTGGCATTGTCCGCTAGTCCGGTAGGGATATGCCGTCTTAATAACAGGGTTTTGGAGTGGGGTAACAAAACATTTTTTAATATGTTCGGATATGATCTGGAAGAACTTTCGCAGCACAGTATCCGTATCCTTTATAACAATGATGTTGAATGTGAAAGAGTGGGAAAGATCCTTTATACGTATGGTTTTTGTGAATCTAAAATGCGGACAAAAAGTGGCAAGATCATAGAAGTGGGAATGCGATCGGCAAATATTTCAGGGAATACTTACATAGTTACTTTTATGGACCTGACACAATTAAAAAAACGGGAACATGAAGTGGTGCTTGCCCGAAAAAGATACGAAGAACTTATAAACAACCTCCCGATATGTATATACCGGAATACTCCCGGATCTGCCGGTAGTTTCATCGAGGCTAACCCGGCTATAGTGGAACTGTTGGAGGCAGGGACAAAAGAAAACTTATTGACAAAAAATGTAAGTGATTTTTATGCAAACCAGTCGGATCGTATTGGTGTCAGCGAAAAAATAATGAAACAGGGATATGTTAAAGACGAAAAAGTACAGCTTAAGACCATGACCGGAAAGGTTTTTACGGCTTCTATAACCGCTATTTTGAAAAAAGACCAGGATGACAGAACATATTTTGATGGTGCTATAACGGATGTTACGGAGAAAGAAGAAGCACAGCGTTTATTGCGTCTTGCGTACGACAGTTTGAAGGCTAAGGAAACAGAACTGCAGTCCACTATACAAAAACTCGAGCAGATGAACCAGGATCTGCGGGACGCGGAAAAGAAAGTAGTCCAGTCCGAAAAGCTCGCGTCGATAGGAGAACTGTCCGCCGGGATAGCGCATGAAATAAACAATCCGGTGGGTTTTATCTCCAGTAACCTCGTGACTCTTAGTGGATACATTGACGATATATCTAAAGTGATGCGTGCTTTTGAATCGTTGGAAAAGGCGATCGACGAGAAGAATTATGAAAAGGCTCAAAATGTTCGAGCAGAGATTTTAGATCTTGAGTCATCGCTGGATATGAAATATGTGCTGTCCGATCTGGAGAATCTTGTTCGCGAGTCCACTCAGGGGGTCGACCGCATAAAACACATTGTTGCCGATCTTAAAACTTTTTCGCATAAGGATGACGGAATAAAGGCGCAATGCGATCTTAATAAGGTTATGGATGCCATAATCAATATCGTCTGGAACGAGATAAAATATAAAGCGGAGTTAAAAAAAGATTATGGCGATATTCCGATGGTCGAATGCAATATGCAGCAGATCGGTCAGGTTTTGATGAATCTTCTCATCAATGCCGCTCAGGCTATAGAGGGCAAAGGGGTTATATATATAAGAACTTATCATGCGGACGATTTTGTTTTTGTAGAGGTATCCGATACGGGTAAGGGTATCCCACAGGAATTACGCGATAAGATATTTCATCCATTCTTTACCACAAAAGAAATCGGTAAAGGAACGGGACTGGGGCTCAGTATAAGCATGGATATCGTAAAAAAACATTATGGTAGAATAGATGTGGTTAGCAAAGAAGGCAAGGGGGCGGTTTTTACAGTTTGTTTGCCGGTTAAAAGCGCGGCGAAAAGGGGGTAGAATGTCTGTTCATAAAATTTTGATAGTCGACGATGAAGAGGGAGTGCGAAATGCCATAAAACGTGTATTGCGTCCGATGGATTATGATGTGATCGATGCCGGAAGTGCGGAGGATGCGCTTATGATCATAAAAAAGACGAACGGTATAGATATGGTCATATCCGATTATTGTCTTCAGAACATGAACGGAGTGGATTTTTTGAGCGAGGTCAATAAAAATGACCCCACGGTGATCACGATCTTGATCACGGGGCACGCTGATCTGAAGGTGGCGCTTGATGCTATAAATCGCGCATGTCTGTATAAGTTCATTTTGAAACCGTGGGATAACGAGGATCTTATGGTGACTGTAAAACGGGCGCTTGAGCAAAGAGACCTTATCCGTGAAAATAAACGATTATTGACCGAGATCCGTAAAAAGGATCTGATATTGCAGGATCTTGAAAAGAACAATCCGGGCATTACAAAAGTGAAGAGGGATGATTCGGGTAGTATCATAATCAGTTAAGTAAGGAGGGCAATATGTCGGACAATGTTATTTGTGACGGATACGGCGGCGGAGACGAACATCTGCACAGGATATCAGCAAAGGATATAATGGCGAGGTTTGCGATTACCGTGAACGAAGACTCATATCTTCTTAGCGTTGCGCATCTGATGATGAGATTCCGTATCAGCGGATTGCCGGTATTGAGCCGGTCCGGTGAGATTGTAGGGATCATAACGGCGACGGATCTTTTCCGGTCTATCGGGGAGTATATCTCTAAAGGAAATGCCTCCGATTTTTTTGTGAAGACGTCGAAAGAAAAGGTTAAGGACGTTATGACGCGGGAGGTACATCATGTCACGCCGGATACGAGTTTCATGGAACTGATAAAAATTATGCATAACAAGAATATTCATACATTGCCGGTCATCGATAAAGGAGAGATTGTCGGGATTATCGGACGGCGCGATGTTATAAATACTTTTTTCAATCCATCGTCCGGAACTGCATAATAAAAAGGAGCTTGTATGGAAGAAATTGATCTTATGGTGATCGACGACGAAGTCGGTATTCTATCCGCACTTGTCAGGTCCTTCCGGTCGGAGAAAATAAAAATATACACAAATGTATCCGCTAAAGAAGCGTTGAAGGTGGCCGCGGCGAACAAGGTCAAAGTCGTTTTGTCGGATTATAAAATGCCAGAAATGTCGGGAGTGGAATTATTGGGGCAGGTAAAGCAGATGAATCCCGATATCGTGCGCATTCTTTTTACGGGGTATGCGGATATAAAAATAGTCGAGGAAGCCATCAACAGGGGCGAGGTATACCGTTTTATCAATAAACCGTGGGAAGAAGCCGAGCTTAAAACGATAATATTCGAGGCAATAGACAGATATGACATCAAGGATAAGAATAAACGCCTTCAAGCCGAACTTTTGGCGCGTAACGCTGAACTTCTGCAGTTGACGGATAAATTGTCGCAAATGTACGAGGCGCAAAAGGAATTTAGTTCGGTTATATCTCATGAGTTGCGTACGCCGCTTGCCGCGATCAAGGCCTCGATCGATGTTGTTGTCAGGGGGACTGCCGGCGCGTTAAATGCTGAACAGTTGAATTTCCTTAATAAGGCCAAAGTCAATATGGACAGGCTCGGACGCATAGTGAATGAAGTCCTTGATTATAGCAAGATCGAAGCCGGGGAGTATAAACTTAATGTACGCACTGATAATATCAATCGAGTGATATGCGATGTCGCTGAGGGATTCTCCGCGGCGGCAAAAGAAAAGGGGCTGGAGATATACCAGCGACTTTCCGACGATGTTAAAGATTTTAATTTTGATGTCGACCGTGTAGTCCAGGTTTTGAATAATCTCGTAAGCAACGCCGTAAAATTTACGGATAAAGGCGGGATAACCGTTTCAAGCGGAATGGCGCCGTCAGAAATGGTTACGGTTTCGGTCCGTGACAGCGGTATCGGGATCGCACAGGAAGATATCCCAAAGTTGTTCAAACGATTCCAGCAACTTGGGGCTCCGGGCGAACGTAAATACGGGGGTACTGGGCTGGGGCTTGCGATCTCAAAAGAAATAATAAAAATGCATGGCGGGGATATCTTCGTTGAGTCGAAGACTGGGGAAGGAAGTGTATTTACGTTCACTTTGCCTTCGACATTGAAATAAATCTAAGACGGGAGTACTTATGAGCAAATTGATAATGCTGGTCGATGATGAAACGGATCTGTTGGAAGCTTTGCGCTTTGAGCTGGAAAAAACGACTGCCGCGTATAAAGTTATTGGCGCGCGTAATGGCCAGGAAGCGCTGGATAAAATAGCGGAAGGGATTTGTCCGGACTTGATAGTTTTGGATATCAATATGCCCAAAATGGGCGGGCTTGAATTTTATAAACGCATATGCGAGTCGGGGAAGCCAAAATATCCCATTCTGGTACTGACGGCGCGCGCAAATCTCGAGGGGCTTTTCAAAGATCTTGAGGTGGATGGTTTTATGTCGAAGCCGTTTGAGATAGAGGATTTTTTAAAAGAAGTCGGAACGATAATCGAAAAACGATATCCCCGGCCTGTCATAGCAGAGAAGGTGCCGGTAAAAAAACGGTCATTGCCAAAGAGGGTTTTGATCATAGAAGATAATGATAAGGCCTTTGACACTATCGCTATAGCTTTTTTAAAGGAAGGATATGAGGTTAATTACGCGCGTAGCGGTGTAGACGGGGTTGAAAAGGTGCTGTCAAATCCTACCGGTGTGGTTTTGGTGAACCTGGGGCTTTCGGATATTCCGGGGGATATTGTGGCGGCCAAACTTAAAAAAATGCCAAAGACCATGGATATACCGATAGTATTGTATACCCCATACAGTGATAGTATGAACGAGGCTGTCGCGGAACAGATTTGCAAAAATTCCGGGGTTGAAAAGATCGTGAAAACCATAGATCCGTATGTTTTGCTCGAGGAAACGGAAAAGTTGCGGCGCTGAGCTATCCCATGGAGTTTAACGGTGATATGACTATAAGTTGCTTTTCGGGATTTGATTTATCCGCGCTTTCACGTATAATTTACGTAACTATTATTCAAACATTTACAGACCAATAAAGGCGGTATAAAGATAAAATGGACGCGGAAGAGAAGAAGTACATCCTGTCTAACTTCAACAAGAAAACCCCGAAAGAGATAGCCGACGCGCTCGGCATGAAAGAGCGGAAAGTCCGTAAGTTCATCGAGTCCATTGATGTAAAAAAGATTTCCGCGGAAAGAAGTTCCGTCTCTCCTCGCGGCCCAAAAAAATGGCCGGTTTTTGTCATGATAATAGTTCTGGCAGTTATGGCATTCGGTGTGTATGTTCCCGTGATAAACGGAGAGTTCTTGCTGGATGATGATCTTTTGATAGTCGACAATATTTATGTAAAAAGTCTCGCTAACACTCCGAGGATATTCGGAGAGGATATGGGTAGCGGGATCGGTCTGCAATCCAGTTACTACCGTCCGTTGCAGATGCTGAGCTACGCGATCGAGTACAAATTTTTCAAACTGAATAATAAAGTCTATCATCTTACCAACAATATCATACAGGTGTTTGTTGTTATCTGCGTGTTTTTTCTTATCTTGATCGTGTTCAAGGACAGAATGCTAGCTTTTTTTACGGCGCTTTTGTATCTCGCGCATCCGGCACACGCTGAGTCGGTCGCGTACATTTCCGGGCGCGGCGATTGTTTGGTGGCGCTATTTACGCTGCTGACTATGATCTTTTATGTTCGCGCGTCAGAACGTGGCGGTTTTCTTAACTGGTTAACGATGTTTGTGGTTTATGTCATAGCTCTTTTCTCGAAAGAGAATAGTCTTATCGTTCCGGGACTTATCGTAATGTACCACTTTACGCTTCGCAGAAAATTCAATATATTTCTTATCTTTCTTGTCGGTTTGACGACGTTCATTTATATGTTCTTCCGTGTTTCTTTTTTCAAGATGTACGCGTCCGAGATGACGATCCAAGCCGCGCTTCAGAGACTTCCCGGTATATTTGACGCGATGGCGGGATATATCAAGATACTGATATGGCCGTTCGATCTGAATATGGGACATGAGACCCGTCCGTTCACATTCACCGAGCCGATGGTGATCGTGGGGTATTTTGTTGTTTTAGGTCTCATAACCTCGTTCTTCCTTATATTAAAAAAGAAAAAAGCCGCGTTCGGTCTCGGCTGGTATTTAGTCGCGCTTGTGCCGGTGCTAAATCTTTTTCCTGTAGCTTTTTATATGGCTGACCACTATCTCTATATACCTTCCATAGGTTTGTTTCTGATATTAGCCGAGCTTATCAGGAGGCTGTACATTCGCAATAGGACAGGTGCGATCGTGGCGACTATGATCCTTATTTTTATCGTCGGAGGATTGTCGGCGTTAACGTTGAAGCAGAACTATTACTGGATGAACCCTAAGTCTTTCTACGAAAGAACGCTGATATTCGCGCCGAAAAGTCCCCGTAATTACAGTAATCTCGCGCGTGTTTATCTAAAGGAAGGGAATATACCAAAAGGTCTGGAATTATATAAAAAGGCCATCGAGATAGACCCTGGATATGTTAACGCCCATTATAATCTTGGGGTTACATACAATATGATGGGAAATAAGGAAGAAGCGTTGAGGTCGTGTGAGAATGCCGTCAAATATGATCCTTATTGTACGCATGCCTATAACATAATGGGCATTATTTACTGGTCTATGGGGAAACGAGAAGACGCTGTTACCGCTTACACAAAAGCTTTGATGACTTCGCCCAGTAATATCCTTGCTATGAATAATCTTGCGGGAGCGTATTTTCAGATGGGGAAGAGAGATCAGGCGTTGGAATACGAGCAAAAGGCCATCGCGTTAAATCCTGATCACCCTGACGCGTACGCGAATCTTGGCTATATGTATAATGAAATGGGGAAAAATGAGGAAGCGGTCGCGTATATAAAAAAAGCGATATCATTGAAACCGGGGGATCCCAACCTGTATAACAATCTTGGGAAGGTGTTCTACGATATGGGGAAAAAGGAAGACGCTTTGGCCGCGGTACGTAAGGCCCTGGAGATCGATCCGAATCAGCCGAACGCGGTAAACAACCTTAACGTTATTACGGCGGATCTTGAACGGGCGAAAAGTGCGGGAACGGTATCTATCCCTAAATAAAAACTACGGGGTGAGGGAAAGTGTTCACAGTATCGGATAAGGTGCAAAAAGCGATTCAATGGCTTATTGTTGGAGCTATCTTTTTCGCCGCGGTTGCTATCGGGATAAGTACGGCCGGTGATTATGGCATATCGTGGGATGAGAATCTGAAACAAGGGCAGGCCATGTACAACTATGTGATGGATCGCAACCAGTATATATTTTACAGTGGCGTAGATAAATATTATGGGATGGCTTTTGAACTGCCTCTTACTTTCATAGAAAAAATATTTAAGATAACCGATACCCGCGATATTTTTATAATGCGGCACATGATGACGCATTTGTTGTTCATAGTCGGAGCATTTTTCTTTTTTCTCATAGTTAAAAAACATTTTAAGAGCTGGTGGTTGGGCATTCTAGGGGCGCTATTCCTGATGTTCAGCCCGCGGATATATGCTCATTCTTTTTATAATCCGAAAGATCTCCCGTTCCTGTCTTTTTTTGTAATATCGATCTATACTCTTATTCGTTTTGCGGATAAAAAAAACATCCAGAACGCGATAATACATTCGATCGCTTCGGCCGTTTTAATGGATATACGGATACTCGGAGTTATCCTGCCTGTATTTACGGGTTTTGTTTTTATTATGGATCTTATTTTTGGAGAGAGGAGAGACGCGAAAACTATTTTTATAAATCTCGGAACCTTATTCATTCATTACATCGCGTTGTTGTTCTTTGTTGTGTTGTTTTGGCCGTATCTATGGGAGAATCCGATAGGGACATTGCTGGATGTACTGAAAAATATGAGCAAGTTCCCCTGGGACGGAGTTGTGCTTTATATGGGGAACTATGTGCGTGCGATGGAGTTGCCGTGGCATTATTTGCCAAGGTGGATAATGATCAGCACCCCGGAGTTATATCTGGGGCTATTTGGGGTAGGGCTGGTTGCGGTTGTCGCTATGTTCATAATTAAAAGTGATGATTGCTATCATGTGCGTCGTAATAATATTCTGTTTCTAATGTGGCTGGTGCTTCCCGTGGCGGCTGTTATTCTTATGAGATCCGTGGTGTACGATGCCTGGCGTCATATATATTTTGTATACCCGGCGTTGTTACTGATAGCGTTATCCGCGCTTAAAGGAATGTATGATATAGGCCGTCGTGTCGGTGTTTTTTTTGATGTGATTCTTAGAATCACGGTTTTAGGTGTTGTGACAGCCGGGCTTGTTCCGGTAGCCGGATTTATGATAAAAAATTATCCGCACGAGGATGTTTATTTCAACCGGTTAGCCGGTAAAGATATGAAAGAAATAAAAAATTTGTATGAGCTTGAATACTGGGGACTTTCTTACAGAAAGGGACTTGAGTATATACTCAGGACGGATAACCGTCCTGTTATAAAAATACTTGGGGCAAATTATCCTTGCCAATTGAACGCACTGATATTGGCCGCGAAGGATAGGGAAAGGCTTGTCTTTGTCACAAACGAACAGGAAGCGCACTACTTCTTAAGCAATTTTCGTCTTCACAAGGAAGACTATCCGGTGGATAAAAGTAGGGAATACTATTCGATAGAGGTGGGAAATGCGAAGATTCTTGTGGTTTACAAACTTAAGTAAAACAGTATTTTTTTGTGCGGTGTTCTCTTTTTTCTTTTCTTCCAATATGGTGTATGCCGTAGATTTTGAGGATTCCATGGAAGAAGAGGAACATCTGGAATCCCGGGCGCGTGCCGAAATGGATGAGATGGAGGATACAGAATTCGATATGGGCGATGCGCCTCCCCCGACGGATACCGAAGCGCAACAGGGGGATCTTACCGAAGCCGGGTCTGAGGCCGAAGCTTGGCGCGAGATAAACGGGATCGAGGATAAAACGGCGGAGCGGACAAGCTCTGATTCGGTTGCGAACGAAAAAGTATCTGCAAAGGAAGCAGCAGGCGACGAGGATGTTATTACTGATAAAGGCGATGATCAGGAAGGTGTATTTGAATCTGACTCGGGAAAAGAAATGAAAATGGTAGAGGATAAAGACGCTGATGAAGGTGATGGGGATTAAACAGGCCCCGGAGTTTGGGAAGAGAAATGATACTAGACGATGTCACAGTTGAACTTTTATGGTTATTCGCGGGGATCGTTTTTATTCTTTTCGCGGTGAAAACACCGCGGGAATATCGAAATCGTGCGGTGATACTCCGTACATTCGGAGCGGTTTTTATGGCCATAGCGGCGTTGCATTGCCTTGGCACTATTTTGAATAAATAATGCTAGGTTGGAAATGTAACCCGTTATAAAATATAGCGGGGGAACGAAATAAAACACAAAATAAATAAGCGAGGCCATTATGAGCAGCAATCGAATAAATCGTATAACGGAAAGATCTCTTCTTGAAGAGATCGAAATGATGAAAAAAGGGTTTTCTTCGTCTATGGCCGATGGTTCGCCAGTCGTCTCAATGCCATCTTCTTTGGAACAAACGGATATTCCAGCGGCTGATGAAATGCGGGAAACGGTGTTTTTTCACGAGGATATTGCGGAAAGTCCGGAACAGACCGGTGATATGGGCGGGTGCGATGCGGTTCCATCGGACGATCGTGTACTTGCTCTTCGGAAAGAATTGGAAAAAGAGACAAATACGCGGAAGATGCTGGAGGAGGAATTTCAAGAATATAGGATGAGCTTGAACAAGTTGGTTCAGGAAAATAAAACCGAACTTGCTGAAACGAAGAAACAGCTTGCGGTCGCTAATGCATCCAGAGCGGAAGCCGAAAACAAATTAAAGATATACCGCGACGGTATTGAAGATATGATGCAGCAGAAGATCCTGCAGGTTGAGGATAAAAACCGAAAACTTGCAAAAGAACTTGACGAACAGATTTCAGCCGTTGAGGGGTATGTCAAACGGTGTTCCGAACTGGAACATTTGGCCAAAGACAGACTGTCTAAATTTGAATTGCTTGAGGACAGGCATAATCGGGAGATAAGCGCGCATAACGTCGCTAAAACTGAACTGGGAAGATTGTTGAATGAAGTAAATTCCTATAAAGAACGTGTAACGAAACTGAAAGAAGGGTTGAAAGACATTGTCGATTCGATTTAAAGTCCTTCAAAAACTAAATATGTTTTTTTCTTGCAGTGCTATGCTAATCGTGTTAAATTAATGCTTCAAAAATCCCAAGCACAAAAGTTTATTTTGTTGTATTGTTGTAGTGTGTTTTTCGGGGGGAGTCAGCTCCCGGTGTGTGTCATTAAAGAAGTAAATAAAAGGAGTGATGTATCATGAAGAAGTGGTCGTTTTTATCCAAAGTGGTGGCCGCTATTGTATCAATAGCGTCGTCGCTGATTTCACAGCTTGCCCATGCGGGTGAAGCGGATCTTATTATCCCACAATTGTCTTCCGTGAAATTTTTAAACACCGATGGGCATACCATATTGGTGTGGGGGATGCTAGTTTGTATACTCGGTGTGGTATTCGGTATATTGCAGTTTTCCCAGATAAAAAAGCTGAGTGTTCATAAAGCCATGAAGGATATCTCAGAGCTCATATATGAGACCTGCAAAACGTATCTTTTGATACAGGGTAAATTCCTTATTTTTCTTGAAATAATTGTCGGTCTTATTATCGTGGCTTATTTCGGTTGGCTGCGTCATTTTGAGTTCGGAAAAGTCGCCATGATATTAGCTTGTAGTGTCATAGGTATCATAGGCAGTTATACCGTAGCTTGGTTCGGTATGCGCATTAATACTATGGCTAACTCTCGTTCGGCGTTTGCCAGTCTCTCAGGTAAGCCTTTTCCTGTTTATGACATCCCGCTTAAAGCCGGTATGAGTATCGGTATGTTGCTTGTAAGCATAGAGCTGTTCGTTATGCTCGCGATCTTGCTTTTTATCGATGTTCAGTATGCCGGTCCTTGTTTCATAGGGTTTGCGATCGGGGAGTCTCTCGGGGCGACGGTATTGAGGATCGCAGGCGGTATTTTTACAAAGATCGCCGATGTCGGATCCGATCTTATGAAGATCGCCTTTAATATAAAGGAAGACGACGCGAGGAATCCGGGTGTTATAGCTGACTGTACGGGTGACAATGCGGGTGATTCTGTAGGTCCTACTGCCGATGGTTTTGAGACATACGGCGTTACCGGAGTAGCTTTAATCACTTTTATTCTTCTGGCAGTGAAAGAGCCGTTGATACAGGTACAGCTCCTTGTGTGGATATTCGTAATGCGTATCATTATGATACTTGCCAGCGGGGTTTCGTACTGGGTTAACGGTGTGATCGCGAAAGCGAAATATGAGCATTGCGATAAATTCAATTTTGAGATACCGTTGACGTCTCTTGTGTGGATAACATCCATAGTTTCGATGTTTTTGACATACGTTGTGTCATATCTGCTTATCCCGACGCTCGGCGACGGATCACTTTGGTGGAAGCTCGCAACGATAATCACTTGCGGGACTTTGGCCGGAGCAATTATCCCCGAACTTGTGAAGATTTTCACATCCACGGAATCGGCGTATGTTCAGAATATTTATCAATCGTCTAAAAAAGGCGGGGCGTCACTTAATATTCTGGCGGGTTTTGTTGCCGGGAATTTCAGCGCGTATTACATGGGTATGTCGATACTTATTTTGATGGCGATAGGTTATATTGTCAGCACAATGGGTTTTTCGGCGATAATGCTGGCGCCGTCGGTTTTTGCTTTCGGTCTTGTGGCGTTCGGGTTTTTGGGTATGGGTCCTGTAACTATCGCAGTCGATTCATATGGTCCTGTTGCGGATAACGCGCAGTCAGTGTATGAGCTTTCATTGATAGAAAGTGTTCCGAATGTAAAACAGGAGATCAAGAAAGAGAATGGTTTCGATGTGGATTTCGAGAAATCGAAATACAATCTTGAAGCCAATGACGGGGCAGGGAATACGTTTAAAGCCAGCGCTAAGCCGGTGCTTATAGGTACTGCGGTTGTTGGTGCGACCACCATGATCTTTTCGATCATAATGATATTGACCGAGGGGTTAAAGGTTAATATAGACAAAATATCCATATTGCACCCGCCTTTCCTTCTTGGGCTTGTGGCCGGTGGAGCGGTTATATACTGGTTTACAGCGGCTTCCACGCACGCGGTTTCGTGCGGTGCTTATCACGCCGTGGAGTTTATAAAAAAGAATATGAAGCTTCAGGGCGAGGAGAAGGCATCGGTCGAGGATAGCAAGAAAGTCGTTGAGATATGCACGCAGTACGCTCAGAAAGGTATGATAAATCTGTTCATGGTTATTTTCTTCAGCACGCTCGCGTTTGCTTGTCTTGATCCGTTCTTCTTTATAGGATACTTGATAGCCATCGCGCTTTTCGGGTTATATCAGGCTATATTCATGGCCAATGCTGGTGGAGCTTGGGATAACGCGAAGAAACTTGTTGAGGTTACCTATAAGGAGAAGGGGACGGAGCTTCACGCTGCGACGGTTGTTGGCGATACGGTCGGTGATCCGTTTAAGGATACATCTTCCGTGGCGATAAATCCTACAATTAAATTCACCACATTGTTTGGACTTTTGGCCATTGAGATCGCGATCACATTAAGCCGCAAGGTGGATCTTGTGCTTGCCGCTATATTCTTCGCGATAGCGTTTGTTTTTGTAGTCAGGTCATTCTATTCTCTCAGAATCAAGGCATAATAAAATATAACGACCGTAGTAAAAAGGGGATGTCGGTAAAGACATCCCCTTTTTTTATTTTGACAATAAAAATATTCCGGTATACTTATATTTATACGCTTGGACGGAATATTGCTCCGGCTGTGATAATGCATATTGTGAAATGAGATAGCAGGGAGGAGTTATGTATAACGGAGTTGAACGACGAAAATATAAGCGCGTTAAAAAACCGTTTATAATAAGTTTTCAGATCAGGGAACCAGGCGCGCCGGCGAAAAAATACGGATGGGATATAGTAGCCGCTCTAGATATCGGAGCGGGCGGTATGTTGTTTTATTATAACAAACGATTCTCGGTCGGGACCGAGCTTGATCTTAAGATAAATTACTCGGTCGATAAGGATCCGCTTATCTGTAGCGGCAAAGTTATTCGGTCTTTGCCAACACCCACGGATATGCTCTACTTTATTGCCGTTGTTTTTGCGGATATTGCGGACGCTGATCGCAAAGCACTCAACGATACGATAGAAATATTCCATGCGGGAGACCATGTAAAAGGATAGATCTGAACCATTGGGGTTTTATAAACCCTGCGGTAAAAAATGAGGAGAGGCAATGAAGAAAATTTTGGCGGTGGTAATCTGTTGCTCATTTTTATGCGTAACAGCTTTTGCGCAGGTACAGAAAAGCGGGAAAGAAGTCGTTGTTGAAAAGGCGGTTTCGTTCATAAAAAAGGACGGCTATGTTCTTAAGGATGTGAATGTTGTGTACGATGATGGAAGTAAAAAATGGAAGGAAAGAACCGTGCAATTGGAACGTGATGCAAAAAATAAAGGTACATTGCCGCATGGCGTTTTGAAAAACAAGGAATATCATACTGTATTTTTTGATTTCGCCGAATCATCTCCTCAGGCCGATGTGTGGGTGTTCGTGGATAAGATCAACGGCAAAGTTTTGACTGTATACAAAGAAAAGAAATAATGAGATAAAAGATAACAATGGGGCAGATGAAGGATAATACTCTGCCCCATTTAATTTTCAATCCATGGGGTTTTATTATGAATGAACAAAAGATAAACGGGAATAACGATGAACGGCGTATGCGGGATATCTATCGGGGCTCGAACAGTGAGTCTCATTTGCGGCTGGACCGGCTAGGATTTAAAATTTATTTTTTTATTGGAGTAACTTTTGTGTTGGTTGTATTGGTCTTGGTTTTGGTGGTAAGGGATAAGAAGATATCAGATGGTAAAGTGAGACAGCATATCCGGTATCTGAAATACAAGGAGATGTTTAAGAAAGAACAGGATAAGAACTCTGATGATATGACGAAATGGAGCTCAAATTACAGTACACGTAGTATGCCGGCGGGGAATGTGATCCCACCTAAGTAATAATTATGACGTTGACAATAATGTGGAAAAGTGTATATTATTTCTGTAAATATTTGTTGAATATTAAGGATAAGCGAGTGTAGCACAATGGTAGTGCAGAAGCCTTCCAAGCTTCCTACGTGGGTTCGATTCCCATCGCTCGCTCCAAATTTGCTTCGCAAATTTTCAAAAGGACGGCTGTAAAACAGCCGTCCTTTTTTGTTTCTCGTCGTCGTCCGTTCAAAAATGAATTTTTGTCCGGACTTCCTCCTCGAAACATCGCGAGCGCTGGGGGCGCTAAAGGTGGGGTGCGACAGAGCTTTCCCATTGCTCTCTCCAAATTTGCTTCGCAAATTTTCAAAAGGACGGCTGTAAAACAGCCGTCCTTTTTTGTTTCTCGTCGTCGTCCGTTCAAAAATGAATTTTTGTCCGGACTTCCTCCTCGAAATATCGCGAGCGCTGGGGGCGCTAAAGGTGGGGTGCGACAGAGCTTTCCCATCGCTCGCGTTAGATTGATTCATGAAATATCACATAAAAGTTTTATGCTGTTTTTCCGTCGAGCTTTTCTTGTGTCCGTGGAATTTTTGAGGCATGGAGGCGACGCAAAATTCGTTTTTTGGATATTAATTTTTGATCGGGTATTTGCAGCGCAGAAAGTGGGCATAAATAATTTTTCTAAAAAGTCAGAAGCTAACAAATGTGAAAAATGTACTACGCAAAATCGACAAAATGTGGTACACTAGCGCTTCTGAAAATATGCTGCCAGGACGTGTTAGAAAGCGGTAATGTTGGATGATGATTAAAAAAGGTAATTTTTTCTTGACATAATTAGAAAATTTGGTACAATTTAACCTCAACATCTCAGAAGTATGCATGAACAATATATATAAATAAAGTGACTATTTGAAGCTGGGTTGTTAAAACCAAGCGATGGTAGTTTTTGTTGTTTGATAACTGGTTTGTTTGAAAAATATTTTGGCCCATGTAGCTCAGTTGGTAGAGCACATCCATGGTAAGGATGTGGTCGCCAGTTCAATTCTGGCCGTGGGCTCCAGGGAAATGACCGAAAAAGAATTAATTTGGTTTTATTGATAAGATACGAAATTAAAGGCTTTACATAAAACGAGAAATTACAAGGAGGGGGCTATGGCAAAAGGAAAATTTGAAAGAACAAAACCACATGTAAATATTGGTACGATCGGGCACGTCGATCACGGAAAGACAACGTTGACGTCAGCGATCACGATGTATCTGGCAAATAAAGGGAT
>Ga0116171_10000364_pt1 | contig 48361 bp, 47 predicted proteins | sample AD_JPNHW2_MetaG_FD_89798 | JGI IMG/M metagenome (GOLD analysis project Ga0116171, IMG submission 89798) | Active sludge microbial communities of municipal wastewater-treating anaerobic digesters from Japan - AD_JPNHW2_MetaG | ecosystem: Engineered > Bioreactor > Anaerobic > Digestate | place... | reverse complement strand
TTTTTATTTTATAAAACAATTAATTATATAATATAATATGTTAATTTCTCAATCTCTAAAAAAATTTATAGAATCAAATGCTTTGGGATTGGCTACTGTTAATAAATACGGGAAACCACATAATATTGCCATAGCTTATGTAAAAGTAATTAATGACCAATTAATTATTTCTAATGCTCATATAAAAGAATCTATAAAAAATTTGGAATATAATAATAATGTTTCTTTGGTGATTTGGAACCCTGAATGGGAGAAATCTTGTATTGGTTTTGAATTAGTTGGTAAAGCCAAATATCATACTGTTGGTAAGTGGTTAGATTATGTAAAAGAATTACCAGATAATGAAGGTTATGATATTAAGGGCGCTATTGTGGTAAAAGTTAACAAAATAAAGAAACTATTAAGTTAAATTATTATGGAAGAATATTTTGATATTGTAAATGAAAATAACAATTTAACCAGAGAAAAGAAATTAAGATCATTGGCTCATAAAGATGGATCTTGGCATAGGACTATACATGTTTATTATTTTATGCAAAAAGATAATGAATATTTTTTTCTTGTTCATCTTAGATCTAAAGAAAAAGATCTTTGTCCAAATATGTGGGATACACGTTTTGGTGGACATATAAAATCAGGGGTATCAATTGAAGAGACAGTAATTTCGGAACTAGAAGAAGAGATTGGTTTAAAAGCCGATATTAATAAATTTATTTCCGGACCAATTTTAAAAAGAGATGATTTTCCAAATAATGAATTTACTTATGTTTATTATTATCAAGGGCTAGAAGATATTAGTAATTTAAAATTTATTGATAATGAAGTTCAAGAAATAAAATGGCTATCAGCTAAAGATATAATAGAGAATATAAAAAATGACTCTAAAAATTGGGCCCCAGGTCTAGATGGTTTTATATCAATATATGATTATCTTTTAAAATTGAATAGATAAGATTAATTACCTATTTAACATATGACCTTCGACCTTGGTTCGAACATCGTCCGCGACCCCGAGCGAAGATAAAAGACTTATATTCATTAGGTCTTTTTTTATATAATATTATTTTTTATCGACAAAACTAAAAAAATAATTTATAATATTTAAATCTTTTATTTAAATATTATTTATGGGAATAACAGAATTTTTAATTGTTTATATTGTAAAATTTATTGATGCTTTTGGTTATCCAGTTATAGTTTTTTTAATGACTTTAGAAAGCATGGTTTTTCCAGTTCCAAGTGAAGCTGTCTTACCATTTGTTGGCTTTTCTATTTCTGTTGGTGGATTAAATTTTTGGTGGTCAGTTTTAGCTGCTACTTTAGGTAGTATCATTGGTTCAATTATTTCTTATTATCTAGGAGTCTATGGTGGTCGTTATGCTTTAAAAAAATGGGGTAAATATTTATTATTAAACGAACATCATTTAGAATTAACTGAAAATTTTTTTAAGAAGAAAGGTGAGGGAGCTATTTTTATTTGTCGTTTTATTCCAATTGTTCGTCATTTTATTTCTATCCCAGCTGGTATGGGTAAAATGAATATTTGGAAATTTTTAATTTTTACTATAGCCGGAGCTTCAATGTGGAATGCTTTTTTAATCTATGTAGGTATATTATTAGGTGATAATTGGTCACGTTTAGAAAATTATACAGGTATAATTGATATCGTTGTTTTATTAGTTCTAGTTTTATTAATTATTTATTTTATTAATAAAGCTAGAAAGAAAAAGAAAAATATCAATGTAGTTTAGATTATATATTTTCTAATCTTTCTAATTCTTCTTTTATTTTACTATAGACATCTTCAATACTCATTTCACCATTAATTTCTATTAATTTATTTTGTTGACGATAATAATCCATTAAAACAATAGATTCTTGTTTAAAAACATCCATTCTATTTTTTATAGCATTAGCATCTTTATCATCGTGTCGATCATTGGTTTTAGATCTCTCTTCAATTCGACGTAAAGCTTCTTCGGGAGAAACATTTAAACATATAAAAGCATCAACTTTCATATCAATTTCTTTTATAATATCTTCTAACATATAGGCTTGAGATATCATTCGAGGGAAACCATCAAAAATAATGCCATTTTTTTTAATTTCTGGTCCAACATTTTTTATAACTTCAATCATACAATCATCAGGAATTAAGGTTCCACCTTCAACATAACTCTTTATTTTTTGTCCTAAGCTTGAATCAGAAGCAACTTCAGCTCTTAATCGTTCACCCATACCAAAATAGGAATAAGCATATTCTTCTATTAATTTATTAGCTTGAGTGGTTTTTCCACAAGCCGGTAGTCCATAAAGACAGATAATTTTTTTCATAAGTTTTATTTACTTTATTTTTAGATTTATATTATAGATTAAAATATAAACTTTGACAACTTTAATTGAATAAAAAAGAAAAAAATGTTATAATTATAATTACTAATTTAATACTTAATTTTAAATTTATGCGTTTACAAGATAAAGTAGCTATAGTAACTGGAGCTTCTTCTGGTTTAGGTGAGGCTATAGCTAAAATGTTTTTAGATCAAGGAGCTAAACTTGTTTTTTCTGATATTAATGATTTACCAAGTGATATTAAATTAAATGATAGAGCTGTCTTTTTTAAGGCGGATGTTTCTAAAAAAGAAGAAGTACAAAAATTAATTAATTTTGCTGTTGAAAAATTTGGTTCTTTAGATATTATAGTTAATAATGCCGGAATTGGTTTAACAGGTGATATTTTATCTATGGATGAAAATATTTGGCATAAAGTTATTGATATTAATTTAAATGGTGTTTTTTATGGTACTCAATTAGCTTCTAGTTATATGAAGGAACATGGTATCAAAGGTTCAATTATTAATACTTCTTCTATTCTAGGTACAGTTGGTTTTCGTGGAGCTAGTGCTTATTGTGCTTCTAAAGGTGGTCTTAACCAATTAACTAAAACCTCAGCTTTAGAGTTAGCTCCTTTTGGTATTCGAGTTAATGCTGTTGCTCCAGGATTTATTAAAACTAAGATGACTAAAAATGTAGAAGAAAATGAAATAGCTAATAATTTTATAAAAGCATCGACTCCTTTAGGTTATATGGGTGAGCCAGATGATATTGCTTATGCGGTTGTTTATTTAGCTTCTAATGAATCTAAATATGTTACTGGATCAATTCTATATGTTGATGGTGGTTGGACAGCCCAATAATTAAATATTATCCTTTAGCTAATACCAGGCCCCAGATTTCTCCGGCCTGGTGTTTTTTTAACTCTGAAGCTATTTCATTTAAAGTAGAAATAGTAGTACAAACATCATCAATAATTAATATTTTTTGTCCCTTTAAACTTGGTCCTTGCCATTTAAAACTATTAGTTAAATTATTAATTCTTTTTTCTTTTTCTAATGTTGCTTGATTAGAGGTATCTTTTATTTTTTTTAAATCTAAGGATAATTTTAAATTAAATTTTTTAGCAATAATTTTAGCTAATAATTCACTATGATTAAAATCACGCCAACGTTGTCGTTTTTTAGAAAGAGGAACCGGTATTAACAGAAAATCACTTAAGACTAAAATATTAGTGGTTGAAATATTTTTTAAAATAGGGGAGGGTAGAAAATTATTTTCTAAAAAAGTTGATAAATACAAAGCTAGGGGATAAGCTAAGTCTTTTACGAACTTATATTTGTAATTTTTTATTATAATATTTAAGTTTTTATTACTAAAATCACCAGCTGATAATACTCCACGTAAACTAAATTTATTTTGACAAGCAGGACAAAATTCACCAATGTGACTAGTAGTATTACAATTAGGACAACTAGGGTCTTTAAAAGTTATAGTTTTAAAACAATTAAAGCATAAGAAATTATCATTTTTTTTCTGACATAGAATACAATATTTAGGAAATAAAAAATCTAACAAAATTTGAATAAATTGTTTAATTTTTTTCATGTATTAAATTGGTATATATAATAGAGAGAAATTCTATTTAAGTTTTATTTTATACAATCGGCCAGTAGTTTTATCGGTAAAGAATAAATTTTCTTGATTAACACTAACAGAAAGACTAGAGATATTATAGGCAGAATCAGGAATAGCTATTAATTCTTTAATACCATTACTAGCATTAATTTTATAAAGATGATCAGGAGTTTGATCAGCTACTTCTGGATACATACCAGCTCCAGTTTTAAGACTTATCGGAACAGCACAATAGATAGTATTATTATCAGCAAAAGTACATTTAGTAGACCAGGTTTGTAAATTTAAATTGGTTCGATTATATCCAATATTATCACCCTGAGCATTAACTATCCATAATTGTGGTTTTAAATCATTGTTAGGGGAGTAAATACTATATAGTAATTTATCACCATTAGTTGACCATTTACCTTCAAAACCCCAACCTTCAATTTTGGTTGATTTAAAATTTTCATCATTTTGTCCAATGAAAAAAACTTCACGAGTATCAAAATCAACTCCTTTAGTATACATACCGACGGTTTGATTATTAGGTGACCATGAAGCAATAACATTATTGTCGTTAGTTCCAATATATTCAACCGCCTTACTTTGTGAACCATCACTATTACTAATAATTAACCAACGATTATCTTCGTCAGTTCCTAAACTTTTATTAACAAGTTTAGTACTGTCAGTTGAAAAGGAAAAATCTTCCCAATGTTTTGGTAAGGTATATTGTTTTTCAGTAGAAAAATCATAAACTATTTTGGTGTCATCAGGATACTCAATTACGGCTTTAGTTTTATTAGGGGCCCATTCAACATTTTCAACATTATAGAAAACTTTATTACTTAGAGGGATCTTATTACCATTTTCATCAACAATATAGAATTTACCATCTTCTTGATTATAGAATTGAACGGAGTTTCCATCTCGGCTTAAGGTTTGGTCTAAAACTGATTCAGATACTAATAAATCAGTTTTAGTAATTCCACCAATGGCAATAGGGTTAGCCTTATCACTACCGCTATCAGGGTATTGCGGTTCAGTTTGGGTATTAGATGATGTAGCTTTTTGACCTTCATTGGTAGTACTATCAGGCAATTTTCCTTGATTATCGGATGAAGACGGTAAATTAGAATTAGTACTAGTACTAGTCGGAATAATTTTAGTACCAGTATCTTTTTTAAAAAAGGTTGTCCAGATTAAATAGGCTATAACAACGACAAAAATAATGAAACCAATAACTAATAATATTTTTTTGATTTTACCCTTTTCCATTTTTTTAATTTTATGTTATAATTGTATTGTAATAAAAAACAATAACTTGGTATAATTATATCATATTTTTATAAAGCTTTCAAATTAATATAAATTTAAAACTATGGGTTTATTTTCTTCTAACGACGATAATTATTTAGGAATTGATATTGGTGATTCATCAGTTAAAATGGTGGAATTAGGAAAAAAAGGTAAAAAAATTTCTTTATTAAATTATGGTTTTGCCGATGATATTCCTAATTTTAGTTTTTCTAAATCTGAGGATATCGATTATTTAGCTGAGGTTATAGTTAAATTAAAGAAAGACTTAGGTATAAAAACTAATAAAGCAACAGTATCACTACCAAGTTTTTCGGTTTTTTCTTCGGTTATAAATATTGATAATTATGACAAGAAAAAATTAAATGATCGAATAATTGAAGAGGCTAAAAAAGTTATTCCATTACCACTAGAAGAAATGGTTTTAGATTGGAAAATTATTCCAGGGGATAATACTAATAATGTAAAAATATTTTTAACTGGTTCACCAAAAAAATTAGTAAAAAAATATATTGAGGTTTTTAAAAAAGCTGGAATCTTTTTAACCAATTTAGAAACTGAAACTTTTTCTTTAATTAGATCACTTTTAGGAAATGATGCTTCAACCTTAATGATAATAGAAATGGGTGGTAGTAGTACTAATTTTTCTATTGTTAAAGAAAATATTCCTTTCTTAAATCGTAGTATTAATATTTCTGGTAAAACTATTACCGCTGAAATTAGTGAAAAAATGGGTATTAGTTTAGAACAAGCTGAACAATTTAAATTTGATTTATCAATTTCATCATTACAAAAAAATGGTGAAGTTCCTAAAGTTGTTACTAATGCCATTGAGTTAATTATCAATGAAATTAAATATATGCTAGATTTATTTGTTAGTAGTAATGGAAAAAATATTGAAAAAATAATTTTATCAGGCGGTGGAAGTTTATTGTTTAATTTTTCTGAATATTTAGAAAATCATTTAAATATTAAAGTTATTATTGGTGATCCTTGGTTTAGAATTTCTTATCCAAATGAATTGCAACCAGTTTTAAATGAAGTTGGTCCTAAATTAGCTATTGCGGCTGGTTTGGCTTTACGTGGAATGGAGTAATTAAAATATTAATAATTTAAATATTATGTCAAAAAATATACCGAATAAAAAAAATACCATAACTGAAAAAGTTTCTAATGAAGATGTTTTATCAGATGAAGAAGTAGTGGATGATTCTATATTTGAATCAAACAAAGAAACTGTTAATGAAACAACCAAAAATATTTCAGGATCTAAACAATCTAATTTTTTTAATTCCTTTTCAAAATTATTAAAGAGAAAGAAAAAAGTAGGTAATTTAGGTTTATTGGAAACTAATTTAATTAAGGATGAGATTGAAATTAATTTTAATTGGAAAAAAGATTTAATTATTTTTTTAGTTCTGTTAGGAGTAATTATTATTTTTGCTCTAGAAAGTTTTATTGTTTTAAGTATCTGGAAAAACAAAAAAGAAATAGAAAATTCACATTATTTAGAGACAGAAATTTCTCAAATTACTAATGAAATTAATGGTTTGCAAGATAAATATAATACAGCTATTGAATTTCAAAGTAAATTAGATATGTCTTCTCAAGTTTTAAATAAACATGTTTATTGGACAAAGTTTTTTAATTTTTTAGAAAAGAATACTTTAAAAAATAATATTTATTATAAAAATTTTAAAGGTGATATTTATGGTCAATATGTTTTACCAACTGTTAGTAATAATGTTTTAGCTACTAATTTTCAAACTAAGATTTTTTCTAATAATTCTTTAGTTAGCTCAGCTTTAATTAGTGACGAAGAAATTAATAATGAAGAAATTAATAAAACTTTTATTAATTTTAATCTTAATCTTAGTTTAAATTCTAATATTTTTATTAATTAATTAATTAGATATGCCAGAAACAAAAAATAATTTTAAGTCAAAAGAATCTGAAAATGAAGAAATTGATTTTACTGCTAAAAAACGGCATAATAATATCAATCGTTTTTTAAATTCTTATTTTAAATATTTTTTAGTATTTCTTCTTTGTATTTTTTTAATTATAGTAATTGTTTTTTTTATAAAGCCACGTTTTGAAAAGGCGGTAGTTACTTCTAATGATATTTTACAAAAACAAAAAACTGAATTTATACAAAAATATCAAGACTTAGAAAATTATAAAGAATTAATTGCGGGTTTTGAAAATGTTAATCCTGATATTACTTATAAAATAAATAAAATAATTCCAACCGCCTATACTCGTGATGATTTATTTACAGAGATAACTTATTTTTTAATTTCCAATGATTTTAAAGTTGATAATGTTGAAGTTATTTCTTTAGAAAAAAATGAAACTAATATTCCTGCAGAAACTGGTGTAAATTTAGGTCGACGAGTAGAAAATACAAAAAAGGTAGATTCTTCCGATACTGGAACTACTAGCGATTTATATTTAAAACAACTAAATTCTTTGCCGTCTACTATTGGTGCTTGGGTAGTAAAAGTCTCTATTAGTGATATTGATTATAGTAAATTAAAAAAATTATTTAATGTTTTAGAAAATAATTTAAGATTGATTGATATTTATTACCTTGATTTTCAACCTGAAAGTCGTAGCGTTAATATTGAATTTTTAACTTATTATAAAAAATAATTATATTATATGGAAAAAATTTATCGGATAACTTTAATTTTATTATTATTAATATTAGCCTTAGCTAATATTGTTTTCTTTGCTTCGGGCGGTCAATTTTTATCATATTTTAATGTTGATTCTAAGGTTGAAAATTCACAAGATATTATTAATAATTTAAAAAAACAAGTTAATACTAATGATAATATATTTGATTTGAGTATTACTCAAAGTGAAAAGTTTAATAATTTAAAAGATTTCCAGTTTGATTATAATGATTTTTCTTTACCAGGTGATTTATTAAATTCTAATAATAGCTCTACAGAAACCGGAGAAAACAATAGCCAATTAGATCCTGAATTTGATGTTGGTAATCCTAATCCATTTTCTCCTCAGTTCTAATTTAAATATTTTCTTAAATTTTTATGATAAATAATTTAAAATTTCTTGATTTACTAAAAACGAAAGGTTTGATTTCATCAGATAAAATGGTGGAAATAAATAATTTGATAAGTACTGAAAAAAAATTTAATTTGAGTAGTTATTTGATAAAGGAAAAGATTGTTGATCGAGAAGATATCACTAAACTAAAAGCGGAATTATATAATTTACCTTATAAAAGTTTGATTGATGTAGAAATAAATAAGGATACTTTAAATTTAATTTCTGAGGATTTAGCTTCTAATTATCAAGCTATTTGTTTTTCTAGTGATGAAACTAAAATGAGCGTTGGTTTGATTGATCCCAATTTGAAATCAATGGAAGCTGTTAGTTTTTTAGCTAAACAAAAAAAATTGACAATTGAATATTATGTAATTTCTAAAGCAAGTTTTAATTCGGCTTTTAGACAGTATAAAAAAATGGAAGAAGAAATTTCTTCGGCTTTGGAAATAAAATCGCAAGAAGAAGAAAGTGAAGATTTATTAGAATTTAAAAAAGATGAAGATCAAAATATTTTAAATGCGGAAGATGCTAATAGTGCTCCCGTAGCTAAAATCGTATCAGTTATTATAAGAAACGCTATTGATAGTCGATCTAGTGATATCCATATCGAACCTTTTGAAAATGAAAGTCGAGTACGTTATCGAGTTGATGGTATTTTAAAAAATGCTTTATTTTTACCAAAAAATGTTTATAATGCGGTTATTGCTAGAGTAAAAGTATTAGCTCATATGAAAATGGATGAAACTCGTGTTCCACAAGATGGTCGTATGGTTTTAATACTTGATGGTCGAGAAATTGATTTTCGTATTTCTACTTTACCCGTAGGTAATGGTCGAGAAAAAGCGGTACTTCGTATTCTAGATACAGCTAAAGGAATTATTAGTTTACAAGAATTAGGTTTTAATAATTATATTTTAGATCTTTTAAAGAATAATATAAAAAAAACTAATGGTATTATTTTATCCACTGGTCCAACTGGTAGTGGTAAAACTACTACTCTGTATTCTATTATTAATATATTAAATAAAGAAGGAGTTAATATTTCTACTTTAGAGGACCCGATTGAATATCAAATTAAAGGAATAAATCAATCCCAAATTAGACCAAAGATTGGTTATTCTTTTGCTACTGGACTTCGATCTTTAGTTCGTCAAGATCCTGATATTATCATGGTAGGTGAAGTTCGTGATGAAGAAACCGCGGAATTGTCAGTTCATGCTGGTTTAACTGGTCACTTAGTTTTATCAACTCTTCATACTAATGATGCTTTAGGTACTATTTTACGTTTAATTGATATGAAAGTAGCCCCAATATTATTAGCTTCAATTTTAAAATTAGTTGTTTCTCAGAGATTAGCTCGACGACTTTGTCCGCATTGTAAAAAAGAAGTTGATGAATCTTATAAAAATGAAATTATAAATGAAGCTAAAGAGAATTTGACTGATTTATCAGAAGAAAGAATAATGAAAGAAATTCCTAATTTAAAGAGTATGGCTGATATTAATAATTTAAAACTTTATCAACCCGTTGGTTGTCCTCGTTGTCAGAATACAGGATATTTAGAAAGAATCGTGGTAGCTGAAGCCATTGAAGTTAATGATAGTTTAAGAGATACAATTATTAATGATTTAAAAAGTTTATCAATTGAAAAAATTAAAAAAGATCAAGAATTTATTTCTATCCGACAAGATGGTTATATAAAAGTTTTAAATGGTGTTACTAATTTAGAAGAAATACTTCGAGTTATTGAATCATAAAATATAAAAATTATGCCAATTTTTTCTTATAAAGCTAAAAATGAGCAAGGCCGATTTAAAACTGGTCAAGTAGTGGCTGTTAATGAAAGCAGTGCTATTAAATATATAAATGCTCGAGGTTTGTCATCACCAAGTATTAAAGAAATTTCTGAAATTGAATATAGATTTCTTTATTTAATTAATCCTATTAAAGGAAAACATTTAGTTGTTTTTTCTAGACAATTTTCTATTATGATGACCGCTAGTGTTTCTGTTACTGATGCTTTACTTACAATTATTGAACAAACTGATAATATTAAATTTAAAAACATAATTTCTAAAGTAGCTTATGATGTTAATAATGGAGCATCATTATCAGATGCTTTAAAAAAACATCCTAAAGTTTTCACTAGTTTTTATTGTAGTGTTGTTAAAGCTGGTGAAACTTCTGGAAAATTAGATAATGTTTTAGAGTATTTAGCTGATGAAATTGAAAAAGATTATGATTTAGTAAAAAGATTTCGGGGAGCTATGATTTATCCAGCTTTTGTGGTTTGTGGTTTAATAATAGTTGGTTTTGTTTTTATGCTTTCGGTTTTACCAAATTTAATTAAAATTTTACAAGAAACTGGTGGATCTTTACCTTTATCAACTAGAATAATTATAGCAGTCTCTAATTTTTTACAAGCTTATTTAATTCCTTTAATTATTTTAGTTGTTATTCTAATTATTGTTATAAGATTTTCTCTTAAAACTCCTGCTGGTCGTCGACGACTTGATTATATAACCATTAAAACTCCGATAATTGGAAGTATTTTTAGTTTAGTTTATTTAGTTAGATTTTCTAGTTCTTTATCAACCTTGTTAAGAGGAGGAGTAATAGTTACTAGAAGTTTAGAAATAGTTAGAGATATTATAAATAATTTTTATTTTAGAGAGGTAATCACTGATACCATTGATAAAATAAATGAAGGGGGTTCCATTACCGATGCTTTAAATAATAGCCCCTATTTTCCTAAAATGGTTCCTCAGATTATGATGGTTGGAGAAAAAACTGGACATTTAGAAGAATCTTTAGATGAGATATCTAAATTTTACGGGAAAGAACTTAATAGTAAATTGAATAATCTTAATACTTTATTGGAACCTTTAATTATGGTAATTATGGGTATTGGAGTTGCAATAATGGTCGCAGCGATAATTATGCCGATGTATAATATGGCTAGCCAATTTTAAATAATTTTTTAATGAAAATAATAAATTTAAGCGCTGAACAATTTTTAGAAATTCAAACTAATTTCTTAGAACAGACAAAAGACATTAGTTTTTTTTCTAATTTCATTTTTTTACAGTCATATCAGTGGGCTAAAATTCAAGAATCATTTGGTCAATTGGTTTTTTTTCAAGGAGTAGAAGAACAAGGAAAGATTATTGCTTGGTTTATAGTTATTGAAAAAAAAATAATGGGTAAGAAAAAATATTGGTATATACCTCGAGGGCCGATTTTTCCTATTGATATTAATTTTTCTTGGTCAGATTTTTTTTCAGCTTTAAATATAATTGCTAAAAAAAATAAATTATCTTTTATTCGTTTAGAACCAGTTAGACCTAGTTTTACTGATTTTTTAAAACAATCACCTAAAAATTTATTTAAAACTAGTGATCTACAACCTCAAAATACATCATTTTTAGAATTAAGTTTAGGTTCGGAGAAAATATTAGCCCAAATGGCACCTAAGACTCGTTATAATATTAGATTAGCTTATAAAAAGGGGATTAAAGTGGTAGAATCAGATTTAGATGATTTTGATAAATTTTGGCATTTAATGTCAATAACTTCTAAACGTGATAATTTTTTTATTCATAGTAAAAAGTATTATTATAATTTAATAAAAAATGGTTCCGGTGTTATTAAGTTTTTTTCAGCTAAATTAGGTGATAGAACTTTAGCCGTTGGTTTATTTTCTTTTCTTTTTGATACCGTTTCTTATCTACATGGAGCTTCAGATAATACTATGAGAAATGTTATGGCTCCTTATGCTTTGCAATGGGAAATTATAGATAGGGCTATTGCAGAAAATTATAAATATTATGATTTTTATGGAGTAGATGAAAAAAAATGGCCAGGGGTTAGTCGTTTTAAAAAAGGTTTTGCCGGTAAAAGTTTTTCATTTTTAGGAACTTTTGATTTTGTAATTGAAACTAAGTTTTATCTTTGTTATAAATTTATTAGACAAATAAATAAATTAATACGGCATTATATATGATAGAGATAAATAATTTAACTACTAAAAAAATAAATAGAATAAGAATAGAAAAAATTGTTAAAGCTTTTTTTAAGAAATACAAAATTAATGAAAAGAATGTTATTTCTTTAGCTATTATTGGTGATAGTAAGATGAAACAAATTAATTCAGTTTATCGTCAACAAAATAAAGCCACTGATGTTTTGTCTTTTTCAGATTTACAAGAAATAATTATAAATATCAATCAAATTATTCGGCAAGCTAAAGAATTTAAAAAGAAAGTAAATGATGAATTTGAGTTTATATTAGTTCATGGTTTATTACATTTAATTGGCTACAATGATGAAACCGAAACTGATAGATTAAAAATGATAGAAATGGCTGAAGATTTTTTAATTAATTTGAAATAGTAATATATTAAATTTATGTTATTAAAATTTAAAAACAATAAATTTAATTTAGTAACTAAAGCTGGTTTTACTTTAGTGGAGTTAATTGTTAGTGTATCAATAATTATTGTAATTGTTTCTTTAACGGTTATTAATTATAATGCTGGTTTTTCTGAAACTAATTTATCAAATACTCAGAATTCTTTATATCAAAATATAAAACAAATTCAGTCTTATGCTTTATCTTATCGTTCCTATAATAATATTTTACCAAAATATTGGGGAATGTATTTAGCAACTTCTTCTTCAGTTCCAGTGGTTTTTGCTGATATTAATGAAAATGGTTTATATGATGATGGGGAAGCTGATACTTTATTTGGTGGTAAAGAGATTGTGTTAGAGCCTGATATTATTATTAATAATATTAAGAGTCAAAATAGTAGTACTGTGTCCGATCTTTATATAATGTTTGAATCAGGTGGTGGTGATATGTATGTCTATAATTCAACATCTTCTGATCCTAATAATGTTGATCAATGGTTTATTGAGTTAAGAGATATTAGATTTCCTTTAGGAAAATTATTAATATTAAATAATCCTGGTTTAACTGATACTAAAAATTGTTCTTGTAATGGTTCGACTGATTGGTGTTGTTCTTTTTGTACTAGTACTACTACTTGTTCTAATTATTAAAATATGAAAAAAATTAATATAAAAAATAATAAACAAGCCTTTACTTTAATAGAAATTGTTTTAATTTTAATAATAACCTCTATAGGTTTAACTGCTATTTTATCTCTAGCTTCCAAGAGTATTAATTTTAATAATGTTAAAAAAAACATGTTTACTGCCATGTTTTTAAGTGAGGAGGGTTTAGGTTTAATGACTAATATTAGAGATACTAATATGATAATTAGTAATTATTATAATGATTGGGATAATTTAGGACAAACAGCTACCAGCGGTAGTAATTATTATAAAGTTGATTATTATTCTTTAATAGCTACAAGTACAACTGGTATTAGTGAAACTAATTTATGGCAAGATGAAGCTGGTTTTTATTCTCATAGTTCTACTTCTTCTTCTACGGCTAGTATCTATAATCGGATGATTACAGTTAACTCTTTTACAGCTTCTAGTAGTATTGAATCTTTAGTTGAGTGGACAGGTCAAGGGAATGATTATGATTTTAAATTAAGTACTGTTTTATATGATTTATCTTTTAATTAAAAACAATAAAAAGAAATTGTTTAGAAATTTTAAATCAGGTGGTTTTACTTTGGTAGAAATTTTAGTATCGATTTCTTTATTAGCTGTAATAATTTTAGGAGTTAATCGAATTTATGTTAGTATTAATGATAATCAAGCCATAATTAATGATGAAATTAATATTCAATCTGATATGGAATATTTTTTTAAGATTGCTTCCAATAATATTAAATCAGCTGATATTAGTGACGGAACTTCCTGCTCGGTTGTTACAACCAATAAATTCTTTTTATTAGAACCTGATGTTAATAATTTTGATAAAATTACTTTTACTAAAAATGGTGCTTGTTTTGGTTTTTATGCTACTACTACTGATGGGATTGGTAATATTTATTTATTTGATGAATCGGCCAGTGTTGATCAAGCGATTACTTCATCTAATACCAATGTTTTAGATTTATCTTTTTCAGTTGAAGATAATGTGTCTACTGGTCAACCAATTGTTACTATCTTAGTTAAAGTTGCTCCTAAATCTGATTCAAGTAATTTTGTTTATATTCAAAATAGTATTTCTTTAAATACGGAATTTTAAAATATATAGAATAATATGAAAATAAATATAAAAAAAATATTAACTAGTAAAAAACATGGAAGTGCCTTATTTATTTTTATAATGTTATTTTTTGGTATTTTTATTATTGCTTTTGGTTCTGGTTATTTAGTTTTTTTAAGTTTATCTAAAGCTTCTAATTATTCTGATGGTTTAAAAGCCTATTATGCTGCTTATGCCGGGGTAGAGAGAGTTAAATACGAAGCTATTAAAAATAATTATGATTTTTCCGCTAATTGTAGTTCTAGCATTTTTACAACTCAATTATCAAATGAATCTTCTTATAATATTAATTGTGTTAATAATAGTGGTACTCTTAGTTTTTATTCGGTTGGTACCTATAATAATAGTCAAGTGGCTCAAGAAATAAAAGGAATTAATATTTTAGCTGAATGCTCCACTAATTATTTAGCTGGATCATTATGTGGTGGTGGAAAATTAATAAAAACAACTTCGACTTCTTTAGTTATTAGTCCTTCGGGTTGTACTAGCACTAGTACTTGTGATAATAGTTTTGTAAACGCTGATCCTCAAATAAATTGGGAAAGTCCAACTTCCAGTACTTTATTTGGTGCTACTAGTACCACTGATGGCGTAGCTAATATTACTATTTTAAATCCTCAAACTAATACCGCTTTATTAGCTGCTAAATTTTGTGATGATGCTACTTTTAATGGTTTTAGTGATTGGTATTTGCCAGCGGCAGAACAATTATTACTATTAGCTGATAAATCGTCTTATCAGCAATATTTTAATCTAACTTCTAGCCCTTATTGGACCTCAACTGAAGTAGATGCTGATTTGTCATATGTAGCTGATATTTCTGCTGATAATTTTAGTAGTGCCTCTAAATCAGAAGTGCACTTAATTAGATGTATTCGAAATATTGAATAAATTGAAATAAAAATAATATGGATAAAGAACAGGCTAAAAAAAGAATAAATAAATTAAAAGAAGAAATAAATATTCATCGTTATAATTATCATGTTCTAGATAAAATAACTATGAGTGAAGCGGCTTTAGATGCTTTAAAACTAGAGCTTTTTAAATTAGAGCAACAATTTCCTCTTTTCATAACACCTGATTCACCAACTCAGAGAGTCGGAGGGCAAGCTATTGATAAATTTAAGAAATCAACTCATTTAAGCCCACTATTGTCTCTATTTGATGCTTTTTCCCGAGACGATATTTTAGCTTGGCAAGATCGCTTGAGTCGTTTTTTATGGGGTAATAAAGGAAATAAAGTTAATTGGGACTATTATTGTGAATTAAAAATGGATGGCTTAGCTGTTAATTTAAATTATGAAAAAGGTATTTTAACAAAAGGGGCTAGTCGAGGTGATGGTAAAATTGGGGAAGATATTACCTCCAATATTAAAACTATTAGTACTATTCCATTAAAATTAATAATTCCTAAAAAAAGCGATTTAGATAAAGCTGGTTTTAATGGAGATTTAATTTTAAAAAATCTTTTAGCAACTACTATTGAGGTTCGAGGTGAAGCTATTATGACTAAAAAGAAATTAGAGGAATTAAATTTAAAGTATAAGGCTGAAGGAAAACCATTATTATCTAATACTCGTAATGGAGCCGCCGGATCACTAAGGCAACTTGATCCAAAATTATCAGCTGAAAGAAAATTAAAGTTTTTTGCTTATGATATTTTTTTCTATAAAAATGGTAAAAAGATAAAATTAGTTGATACTAGACAACAAGCTGATAAATTAACTAAAATGTTAGGTTTTCAAACTATTAAGTATAATTGTTTATGTTCAAATTTAGGCCAAATATTTGATTTTCATAAATATTGGCAAACTCATAAAGATAAACTTGAATTTAATATTGATGGGGTGGTTATAAAAATAAATGATTTAAATTTATGGGATACCTTTGGTGTGATTGGTAAAGCCCCACGTTTTGCTATGGCCTATAAATTTCCAGCTGAACAGGGAACCACTATAATTAAAAATGTTATTTGGCAGGTGGGGCGAACTGGAATTTTAACCCCGATAGCTGATTTAGAACCAGTTAATTTATTAGGAGCAATTATTAGTCGAGCTACTTTACATAATATGGACGAAATTAAACGTTTAGGTATAATGATAAATGATACCGTAATAATTGAACGAGCTGGGGATGTTATTCCTAAGATTATAACAGTTTTAAAGAATTTAAGAACGGGAATTGAACAAAAAATTAGTACACCCAAAAAATGTCCAATATGTGGTAGCGAGATAGTAAAAGTAGCTGATCAAGTAGCTTATCGTTGTTTAAATAAAAGATGTTATGCCGTTAATTTAAGACAGATAATTCATTATATCTCTAAAGATGCAGTTGATATTTTTGCGGTTGGTCCCAAAGTGATTGAACAATTATTAAACGAAGGTTTAATTTCTGATTTAGCTGACTTATATACTTTAAAAAAAGAAGATCTTTTATCCTTGCCTCGTTTTGCTCAAAAGTCAGTTGATAATTTAATTGAAGCCATCAACTCTAAAAGACAAATTGATTTAAATAGATTTTTGTATGGTTTAGGAATTTTTCATGTTGGTGAAGAATCAGCTCAAGCTTTAGCTAATTATCTTTATCCATTTTTAAAAAAAGAAATTAAAGATAATAGTCTTAAAGTTAGTACTTTAGTACAAACAATATCAGCTATACCTATTGAAAAATTAGCTGAAGTCGAAGATTTTGGTCCAATTGTTTCTTCAAGTATTTATGAATATTTTCAAGATACTCATAATTTAAAAATTTTAGATAAATTAGATAAATTAGGCATTAAATTATTAATTAAAAATCAAAATAATTTAAATAATATTAAATCACCTATTGCTAATAAAACATTTGTGTTAACTGGTACTTTAAATAGTTTGACAAGAGACAGAGCTAAGGCTAAAATAAAGGAATTAGGCGCTAAAGTTCTATCAACAGTTAATAAAAAACTTGATTTTTTAGTAGTAGGAGATAATCCGGGTACTAAGTATAATAAAGCTAAAGAATTAGGTATAAAAATATTAACCGAAGATCAATTTTTAAAATTGATAAAATAATATGGCTATAAGTAAAGAAGATATAAAAAAAGTAGCTAATTTAGCTAAATTAGATTTAAATGATATTGAAATTGATAATTACCAACAACAATTAGGTAAGATTTTAGAATATATTGATATATTAAAAGAAGTTGAAGTATCTGATTTAGAATTTTTAGGTTTAGGTGATGAAGATGTTAACCAGGTTAGACTTGACGAAGCTAGTTCTTGGCCACAAGATGAAATTGATATAGCCTTGGAACAAGTAATTGATAAAGAAGAACATCAAGTAAAAATTAATCGTATTTTGTAATTTAGTATATGTTTTTATTCAATCATAAAACAAAATTTAATGATTTAAGCATTACAACCGCTCATGAATTATTAATGGCTAAAAAAATTACTTCAGTTGAATTAACTAAGTTTTTTTTGAATCGAATAAAAAAATTAGATAAAAAATTAAATTCTTGTTTGACTGTTTTGTTACGAGAAGCTTTAAGTCAAGCTAAATTAGCTGATGATAGAATTTCAAAAGGTGAATGTGGAGAATTATTAGGTATTCCTTATTTACTTAAAGATAATATCTTAGTTAAAGGAATAAAAACTACGGCTGCTTCTAAAATGTTAGCTAATTATATAGCTCCATATAATGCTACTATTGTGGAAAGATTAAAAGAAGCTGGAGCGGTATTATTAGGAAAAACTAACTTAGATGAATTTGCTCATGGTTCTTCAACTGAAACTTCCGCTTTTGGTCTTACTAGAAATCCTTGGGACTTGAGTCGAGTTCCGGGAGGTAGTAGTGGTGGTTCAGCTTCAGCTGTATCAGCTGATTTTTGTATTTTTGCCTTAGGTAGCGATACTGGTGGATCAATTCGTCAACCAGCTAGTTTTTGTGGTTTAAGTGGTTTTAAACCGAGTTATGGTCGAGTTTCTCGTTTTGGTTTAATTGCTATGACTTCTTCAACTGATGTTATTGGTCCGCTTACTAAAACAGCTGAAGATTCGGCCATTGTTCTACAAACTATAGCTGGTTTTGATAAATTTGATTTAACTACTAAAAAAGAATTAGTACCTGATTATTTAAAAAATATTGATAAAGATATAAAAGGAGTAAGAATAGGAATAGTTGAAGAATTTTTAGATCTTGGTTTAGAACCTGATGTTAAAAAGGGAATTTTAGAAGCTTTAAATATTTTTAAATCATTAGGTGCTGAGATTAAAAAAATATCTTTACCATATAATAAATATTCTATACCAGTTTACTATATCATTACTCCATCAGAAGTTAGTGCTAATTTATCTCGTTTAGATGGTTTACGTTATGGATTTTCTTTTACATATAAAGCTAAAGGGAAAACCGAAGAAAATTTTAGTGAGATCTATAAACATAATAGAGGTGAATCTTTTGGTCCTGAAGTTAAACGTCGTATAATGCTAGGAACTTATGCTTTGAGTTCTGGCTATTTTGATGCCTATTACAAAAAAGCTATGGCCGTTAAAGAAAAGATAAAACAAGAATATCAAAATATTTTTAATGAAGTTGATGTTATTATAACTCCAAGTTCAGCTCATACCGCTTTTAAGATCGGAGAACAAATAAATGATAATTTAAAAATGTATTTAGAAGATATTTTTGGAGTTGGTCCATCACTAGCTGGTTTACCGGCTATTTCTATTCCAGCGGGATTATCTCAGGGTCTACCTTTTGGTTTACAAATTATTGCTAATAAATTTGAAGAAGAAAAAGTTTTTAATTTAGCCTATAATTTTCAAAAAATAACTAATTTTCATAAACAAAAACCTAAATTTTAAAATTATTTTAATATTATGAATAAAATTAAAAAAATATTAATTATTTCTCTAGGTGTTTTAATTATCATTCTAGTTTTAGTTTTAATTTTTAAAGATAATTTTAATAAAACTAAAAACATAAACGAAGCTGAACAATTAATAAATGATAATCAAATAGCTATTAATAGTACGGTAATGATAAAAGATTTACGGGGTATTGATGATAGTGATATTATTATGGGTAAAAAAAGAGCTTCAGTTGATATTATTATTTATGAAGATTTATCTGATTCTTATTCAGTTAAATTTGATGAAACTCTAGATAAAATAACTGAAACTTTTGGTAAAGAAATAAGAGTAGCTTTTAGACCTTATGCTAGTAAGATGTTTCCATTATCTTTACCAACTTATTCTTTTGTTGATTGTGCTAAAGAACAAGGTAAATTCTTTGAAGCTCGTGATTTAGTTTTGGATAAAGTTAAAAATAATCAATTAGCTGAAGAAAATTTTTCTGAGTATGGAGAAACTTTACAACTTGATGCTACTTCTTTAAATTCTTGTTTACAAAAAGATAAATATATTAGTGAAATTGAAAACTTAAGTAAAGAAGGGGAGACTTTTGGTGTTTATGGTTCGCCAACTATTTTTGTTAATAATGAATTAGTAGTGGGAGCTAGATCATTTGATGATGTCGAGAATAGTAATAAAGAAAAATTAGCTGGTATGAAAAGTATTATTGAAAAATATTTAAAAAAATAAATTAATATAATAAAATAATAGAGATAATCTTTTCTATTATTTTTTTAGGAGAGTTCGCATAGTGGTCTAGTGCGCACGCTTGGAAAGCGTGTATACCGCAAGGTATCAAGGGTTCAAATCCCTTACTCTCCGCTCTTTTAAAATAGCCCTAAATAAGGGTTGATTTTTTATTAGCTAATAAGTAGTTAAAATAATCAATTTTTGTTATAATAAAATATATAAAATTAAAATAAAATAATTATGCTTTTTTATACTAGTAAAAGATTTGAAGAATTAAAAAAAGAAATAAAAAACGAAAATAATAAAGATGATAATATTGAGGAAGAAGTAATTAAGGAAAATACTAACGAGAAAAAAGAATTAACTGAAGAAGAAGTTTTAGATTCTAATAATATTGATGTAATGGTTAATTATGCCAAAGAAAATAGAAGTAAAGTAGTTATTGATAAAGTTAGAGAATTGCTGGAAACATCTAGAGAAACAGGGGAAAAAGTAGTACAAAACTTTTTAAATTCATTTAAAGAATGTGAAGATAATAATTTAAGTTATTTAGATTTTGAAAATACTGACAGTGGAAAATTAGCCCTAAATCTTTTAGAAATATTGCCAGAACCATTTAAAACTAATGCCTATAAAAAACTAGAGGACTATAAAGAAGAATTGAAATATCGAGAAGAATTATTAGAAAATAATAAAGATCCTCAAGAAGTATGGAAAGAAATTACAGGTTTTGATTATTCAACAAATAAGTTTAAAAGTTTACCTAGTTTTTTAAAATTTTTTTCTAATAATAACTCTAATTTAGAAATAAAAAAGAATCCTTTAGCAATTGAATTTTTAATAAAGGATATTGATTCATATAATAAATTACATTCTAATAAAGAAAATAATGCCAATAAAAATACTGGTGGTTTTTTTTCTAAGAAAAATAAAACAGATATTATAGCGATAAATGAAAGTAAAAAATCTTCCGAAAATTATATTAATGAGGTTTATAAACATGAGACCGAGCATGCTATTCATAAAAATACAAATCTATTTTCTACTGATAAAAAAAATATATCTTCAAATGGATCTAAATTGTATAAGAATAAAACATTTGAAGCTAATAAAATAATGCTTAATACCGCTATACGAAAAGTATTTTATTCTAATTTAGATAAAGCTAAAAATGAGATTTTTGCCTATTTTAAAGGTGGTAGAGATAAAGAACAATTAGCTATGTTTTTAACAGAAAAAAATGATGTTTATGATTTTAATCAAGATATTAGAAACGATAGTAATAATACTATTGATGAAAATGAAATAATTACAAATTATGAAAAACAACAATTAAAGGATATTATTATTTTTTTTCAATCAGAATATGAAAGAGTTTTAAATAATATAATTGATGTAATTTATAGTAAAAATAAATCAGTAGAATTTTTTAGAAATGTTCCAATAAATGAATTGTGGAAGTATTCAAATGGTAAATATGATAGAACTGATTTTTTAATTAAAGAATTTAAATTTTAAATTATTTTATTGCTATAATAATAATCCTATGTTATAGTTATACATCTTTAGATCCTTAAAACTTAAAAATTAACAAAAATGATTATAAGCATTGTTTCAGCAATTATTATTTTATCAGTTTTTCTAATAACATCATTTTTTGTAATTAGAAGAAGAATGAGACCAGACCACCACCTTTTGAAAAATAAAGGTAATTGGGGATATTTTAAAAGAATTTTTAGATTGATTACTGCTAGAATCTTTCTAAAAATAAAAAAATATCAAAAAATATGATAAAAATCGTAGACATAATCCTGCGATTTTTTTATTTTAATTTTCTTGCTTAAATTAAAAAAATTAGCTAATATTTAATTATTAAACTATAATTAGATCTATAGTATAGATATTATATTATAATTCTTTATTTTATATGGAAAAAAGAACATATATCAAAGATTTAGCTAATAAAGCTGGGAAAGTTGTTTTAATACAAGCTTGGGTTAATTCTTGTCGTAATCAGGGTAAGATGGTGTTTTTAGATTTTCGTGATACAACTGGTATAATTCAAGGTATAATTTTACCTCAAAGTGAAGCTTTAGAAATTGGTCGAACTTTACATGATGAATATGTAGTTGAAGTTCATGGAAAAGTTAATTCTCGACCAGAAAAAGATAAAAAACCTGATATATTAAACGGTAGTATTGAACTAGAAGTTTTAGATATAAAAATATTAAATGAAACAGAAGTTTTACCTTTCCCTATAAATGAAAGTACTATTGTAGTTAATGAAGCACTTCGTCTTAAATATCGTTATTTAGATTTAAAGAGTGAGAGAATGCAAAAAAATATAAAGAATAGGTTTAAGATTCAGAATTTTATTCGTAATTTTTTAGAAAAAGAAAATTTTATCGAAATAGAGACTCCGTTATTATCAGCTCCAACTCCAGAAGGTTCTCGTTCTTATGTTGTTCCAAGTCGACTTTGTCCAGGTAATTTCTTTTCTTTACCCCAATCACCTCAACAGTATAAACAATTATTAATGGTTAGTGGTTTTGAAAAATATTTTCAATTTGCTCGTTGTATGCGAGATGAAGATGCTCGAGGTGATCGTCAACCAGAATTTACCCAATTTGATATGGAAATGTCTTTTACTAGCGAAGAAGAAGTAATGCAATTAAATGAAAAAATTTTAATTGATATTGTTAAAAATTTTTATCCAGAAAAAAGAATACAACAAATACCTTTTCCAAGATTATCTTATAAGGAAGTAATGGAAAAATATGGTAGTGATAAACCTGATATTAGAGAAGATAAAAATGACCCTAATTTATTAGCTTTTCTATGGGTAGTTGATTTTCCTATGTTTGAAAAACCAAATGAAGATAATGTTGATGAAGCTAAAGATTGGACCTTTACTCATAATCCTTTTTCAAAACCTAAAGAAGAATGTTTTGATAAGTTTATGAACAAAGAAGATATTGCTAATATTTTAACTACTCAATATGATGTTGTTTTAAATGGTTTTGAAATTGGTGGAGGTAGTCTTAGAAATCATAAAGCTTCAGCTTTAAAAAATACTTTTGAAATTATGGGCTATAGTGAAGAAAAGATAGAAAATAATTTTGGTCATATATTACAAGCTTTACAATTTGGTGCTCCACCTCATGGAGGTATTGCTTGGGGTTTTGATCGATTATTAATGATTTTAGAAAATGAACCAAGTATTAGAGAAGTAATAGCTTTTTCTAAAACTAGTGATGGCAAAGATTTAACTATGAATGCTCCGGGAGAAATATCAGATAAACAAAAAAAAGAATTAAAGATTAAATAATATTTATTAATTTTTAAAATAGTTCCTTTAATTTAATACAATATATCATGAAAGAAAATAGTGTTAAGGTTGTAAATCGGATAAATAATTTTTTATCTTTAGAAAAACTTAATATTAGTTTTTCTAAAAAAGAAATAATTAAATTCTTTAACGGCTCAGAAGAAATAGAAGCAATTATTACCTGTTTTTCAAAAGCAGATAAAAATTTTCTATACAAAATAACCGTTAAAATTTTAAGTAATAGCAGACAATTTTCTCACCTGGAAGTAGGAGAATTCTTTTTTGGCCATTATGATTCAAAAAAAAGAGAAATGATATTGTTTTCTACGGTACCATAAGTATCCTTTTTTTATAAAAGACCTGTTTTTATGCAGGTCTTTTTTTCTTGACATTATTTTAATAATATGATAAAACAAACCAATTAGTTCTTTTAAATATATTGGTTGATACTTATGAAGACTTTAATAATAGAGTTTTTATAAGTATTAACCAATTAAAAAAATAAAAAATGAAAGAATTAACAAAAAAAGAATTAAATGAAATTGCTTATCTTTTTAATACACATAAAATAGGCGTTCATGAAGCAAGAGTGATAGTTGGAGCTGTAGATAAAGACTTATTGGACTTAAAAAAACTTGAAGAAGCTTGTAACTTGGAACCAATAAAAAAGGAAAAAAAGGAAAATCCTTCACCTAAACCCGAAGAAATTAATTTGAAACCTTTTAATGTGGACAATATTTTGCCGGATTATTTCATCCATAGCGGTAATTATGATTGTCAGGGCGTTTACCAAAAAACAAAAAAAATGTTGGGATGGATGACGTCTTGTCAACAAGATGTTATTGATTATTATGACAAGATAATGATAGCCGAAAATCTCTTGGGTAAAGAATTCCAAGATACTTTTTCTATTTTAGAAATAAAAAAAGAAAAAGATATTTTTGAATTAAATGAAATTTTAAATAAAGAAAGGTTGGGAAAAACAACTTTTATCGATTATTCGAAATTTTATAAAACTTGTCAGAAGGATCAACGTTATGAAGATTTAAAAGGTAAAAAAATCTTTACTTCTGAAGAAATATGCAATTTGGGCGTAACAAATATCCAACAAAAATGCTTTATTTTACCGGTAAAAGTTAATGGTTCTTTCACTTTTCAACCATTAATTTCTAACTTAGGGATACCTATCTTTAAGTTTCCGGTTGGAAGTTTGATATTGGTTAAAAAATCTATTCTATAGAATAGAGTTGATTTTTTAACAAAAGCTCCGAGTTTACTTGGGGCTTTTTTAATTTACATTTATCTCTTTTAATATTATAATAATATTAGTAAATATTATTAATTTATCAAATATGAAAAAGTTTTTTCTTTTTAATATATTTTTCTTATTATCCCTTTTATTTATTATTTTACCAGTTAAAGCTTCTGATTTAGATCAAGATGTCAAAGGTAAAATTCTATTACAAGTTGAATCTCGAGGTGAAGCTTGGTATGTTGATCCAGTAAGTAATCAAAAGGTTAATTTAGGACGTCCTAATGAAGCTTTTTTAGTTTTAAAGAATTTTGGTATTGGTATAACTGATGAGAATTTAGCTAAGATTCCAGTAGCTGATAAGAATTTAAATAATGGAGTTGATTCAGACGGTGACGGTCTATCAGACTCTATTGAATTAGCTTTAGGAACTAATCCTTCTAAAATTGATTCAGATGGTGATGGTTTCAATGATAAAATTGAAATATTAAGTGGATATAATCCACAAACTAATAATAAAAAAAGAATAATTGATAATAATTTTGCTAAAAATCAAACTGGTAAAATATTTCTTCAAGTTCAAACTAATGGTGAAGCTTGGTATATTAATCCTGGTGACAATAAAAGATATTATTTAGGTAATCCTAATGATGCTTTAAATATTATGCGATCTTTAGGTTTAGGTATTTCTAATAATAATTTAAATAAAATAAAAACAATTGGAGAAGAAACAACTAATGAAGATGATTCCAATTCTAGTGAAGAAGTAAAAAGTGATTTATATATTAAATCAATAAAAATTTCTAATGGTGGTGATAAAGGTTATATTGATCTTAAAGATTCTATTGCTATTACTTTTAGTAAAGCTATTAATCCAAGTTCTATTAATTCTGATTTAAAAGCAGGATCTTATATCTCGGATATTTCTTCTAATAATAATGGGGGAGTAAGTGTTTCACTGGAAGGATATGTTGTGGTTAAAGGTATAATTACTTTTGATATTGGAGATTTAGAAAGTTTAGGAACTTTTAAAACTAAAGTTGCCCTTAATTCTAAAGGAACAGTATTGACTATTACTTTAACAGAGGGTAATGATATTAAAATTGCTAAAGAATCTTTTTCTTTAACTACCCAATTAGGTGGAGTTATAACTGATACTAGCGGTTATAAAATGATAGGTAATACTGATATTACCAATCCAACCGGAAGTTTTGGTGGAGTAATTGATGGAGGTCCGGTTATTTCTTCACTTAGAGTTTCTAATGGTGGTAATAAAGGCTATATTGATATCGATGATTATATTACTATTACTTTTGATGAAGCTATTAATCCAGCTTCAGTAAATAGTGATTTAAATATAGATTCATCAGTTTCTGGAATACTTTATTCTAAAACTGGTGGAGTAAGTATTTCTTCTTCGGGAGTAGTTACTATAAAAAATATTGCTACATTTGATATGGGGACAGTAAGTGCTAGTGGTAATTTTACAGTTAAACAAAGTTTAAATAATACTGGTAAAATATTAACTATAACTTTAACTAGTGGTAGTGATATAAAAATTACAAATGAAAGTTTTGGTAAAGTTGGCCAAATTGCTAATACTATTAAAGATGTTAATGGTAATAAGATGGCTAAAAATAGTAGTATTTGTGATGCTAAAGGAAGTTTTGGTGGAGTGTTATCAGACGAGGAAGATAATGATGGTAATTCTCCATATATTTCATCAATCACTGTGTATAATAAAGGAGATGATGGTTATATTGATGTAGATGATTATGTAAAAATTGTTTTTAATGAAGAAATTGATCCAATCTCTATAAATAATAATTTAAGAGAAGATGGTGAAGTAACTAATGTTTTATACGATGCTGTTGGTGGTTTTAGTATTGATGCAAATGGTGTAGTAATAATAAAGGGAATAACTACTTTTGATATGGGTTCAGTTAAAAATTCTGGTAATTATATTGTTAAATTACATCTTAATTCTAGTAGTCGAGTTTTAACTATTACCTTAACTGGCGGTAGTGATATAACTATAAGTAAAGAAAGTTTTAGTAGTGCTACTCAAATCGCTGATTTCGTAAGTGATAATGATGGTTATTCTATGAATAGAAATTCTGGTATTGTTGTTCCAAGTGGAACTTTTGGTGGTGTTAAAAAATAGTTTTTATTATTAATAACTTTTAAAATATTATAGTGTTTCCAAGCTGTTGAACCATTGCGTAAGTATTGACAAACAAAAATATTAATTTTAATATGGATAATTATTTAGTTCGTTTACAATAAAAATCAAAAAATATATATCATGAAAATAAAAAAAATTTTTTTTGGTACCTTAGAATGTACCAACGATCGTCGTTTAACAGAGATCGTAAAAGCAGGATCTTATTCCTTTGTTGATCCTAGAATAAGTAGCGGTTCATTGGATAATAAATTAGTATACGAAAAAATAGACCAAGAAATTGGTTTTTTGTATATTAAAGAAAAAATTTATGTAAGAGATTTATTAACATTAAGGGGAAATTTTTCTCCAGGTAATATTGTTGACTTGGTTTTATTTAAGGAGAAATATCCTAAATTAAAAAACAAAAAAACAATTTTAGCTCCAGGAGATCCCTTCATTTATGACAATGAGCAATGGTGTATTCCCGCCATTATACAAGAAGGAAAAGATGGTTCTAGCTTAATTCTGGATAATGTTTCAGAATCGCAACCGGGATATTATTCTAATGTCTATATTCTTATAAAAAGATTAAAAGAAGATGATTCTGATTTAATTCCGGGTAATATTGATTAATAATCTCATCCGGGATCGTATTCTAATGTTTATGTGCTTATTGAAATTGAAAAATTATTAACCAAAAAAATTAAAGTATGAATAGTATTCAAAATGTTTTAAAAAAATGGGAAGAAAAAATTAAAAATGAGTTAACTAGAGATGTTACTCCCGAGGAAATTGTTAAAAAAATTCTTCTTGAAAATAAAGAAGAATTTAAAAAAGATTGTGAATTAATAGAAGAAGAAGTGTCTTTTTGCTGTATATTCTTAATCAATAGAGCAAATAGTGTTTATGAAAAAAATTTTGGGGAGATGATTCCTGTTTATTCAAAAGAGGAAAAAAAGCGAATAAATATTTGTAATACTTGTGTTCGTGATCCTGAACATGAAGGGTGCTTCGAAATTTGTAAAAGTTTCGTCCGTTCAAGATAGAAGTTTATTTATTCACGATAAAAGAAAAAAGGGCTATTTAATAGCCTTTTTTAATTTGACTAATTCAAATTAAAGTTGTAATATATTTTATAGATAATTTTTTATAATTATTTTAGGAAGTAATTGGATATATCGATTACGCCGTGGCGTAATTTTTTATTTTTAATCATTTTATACATAAATCTATGGAGATACGAAATATTGCTATTATTGCTCACGTTGATCATGGTAAAACCACTTTAACTGATGCTTTAATGCGTCAAACAGGGATGTCAACTGATGAAACTAGTATGGATAGTAATGCTTTAGAAAAAGAGAGAGGAATTACTATTTATTCTAAAAATACTTCTGTTTTCTACAAAGAAACAAAAATAAATATAGTGGATACTCCAGGCCACGCTGATTTTAGTTCAGAAGTAGAACGAATTTTACGTTCAATCGATTGTGTATTATTATTAGTTGATGCTCAAGAAGGACCTATGCCTCAAACCAAATTTGTTTTAAAAAAATCTTTAGAATTAGGTTTAAAACCAATTGTAGTTATAAACAAAATTGATAAACCAGCCGCTCGACCAGAAGAAGTAGTTGAAATGGTTTATGAATTATTTTTAGATTTGGGAGCCACTGATGAACAATTAGATTTTTCTGTTGTGTATACAGCTTCAAAACAGGGTATAGCTAAAATTAATTTAAGTGATGAATCTACTAATTTAGATCCCTTACTTGATTTAATATTAGCTAAGGTCAAACCAGCTTCTAGTCTTGAGGCTGATAAATTAGCTTTAGCTGTTCAACCTTTTAATTTAGCTTATGATAATTTTTTAGGTCGTTTAGCTATTTGTCGAGTATATAATGGTATAATTAAATCTGGCCAAGATGTTATTGTTAAAAATTTAAATAATGAAACTAGAACTAGACGTATAACTAAATTATTTACTTTTCAAGGATTAAATCGAAAAGAAGAAACCGAAGCTCATGCTGGTGAAATTATAATGATAGCGGGTTTACCTAATATATATATTGGTGAAACTATTTGTGATAATGTTAATCAAGAATTATTACCAGCTATTAAAATAGATGAACCAACTATTTCACTTGATTTTTTAATCAATAATTCACCTTTTGCTGGTCGAGAAGGAAAATTTGTTACTAATCGTCAATTAAAAGAAAGATTAGAAAAAGAATTAGAAATTAATGTTGGTTTAAAAATTGATTTTTCCGATATTAGTTCATATAAAGTATATGGTCGAGGAGAATTACATATTGCTATTCTATTAGAAAATTTACGTCGAGAAGGTTTTGAACTTCAAGTTTCTCAACCTCAAGTAATTATAAAAAAGATTGATGGAGTAGATAATGAACCGTTTGAGGAAGTCGTAATTGATATTCCTGAAAAAATGTCTGGTACAGTTATTGAAAAATTATCTAAACGTAAAGGACAAATGATTGGTATAAAAAATAATAATGGTCAGACTAGATTAAATTTTGAAATTCCAACTCGTGGTTTACTTGGTTATCGTAATGAATTTGTAGTTGATACTAAAGGAGAAGGAATTTTATGTTCTCATTTTTTAGGTTTTAGACCATATGTTGGTAATATTGAAAAAAATGAATTAGGTTCAATGGTCTCTATGATTTCCGGTAAAGCTTTAGCTTTTTCTTTATGGAATTTACAAGATCGTGGTACATTGTATATTGGTCCTAATATTGAAGTTTATGAAGGTATGATAATTGGTAATGTGGCTAAAGGTAATGATTTAGCTGTTAATCCTATTAAGGGTAAAAACTTAACTAATGTTCGAGCAGCTGGATCTGATGAAGCTATTAAATTAACTCCACCTTTAGAATTAAATCTAGAAATTGGCTTAGGTATTATGAATGAAGATGAATATTTAGAAGTTACTCCTAAAAGTATTAGATTACGTAAGAAGTTTTTAACTGAAAATGAAAGGGTTAGATCTAAAAGAAACAAATAAACATTGACAATTATTTGTTTTTGTTATAACATAATTTGTTAATATTTTAAGTATAATATAAATAGGTTATTAATAGTATAAATAGGTCGTTAACAAAAAATTTTAATTATGGAAAACAATGAAAAAGGATTTGGATCAGTTGATGATCAGGAAATGATTAAAGAACTTTTAGACAATTTAGGTGGCTTAAGAGTTACTAAAGTTGTTTTTGACAACGGAAATGTTCTTAATACAAATTTAATAGTCCCGCAAAAAGATAAAGGGACAGAAGAAAAATATCTTTTTCTTTTTGCGGATAAAGACATTATTCCGAAATTAGAGAAAAAAGTTGTGGAAACAAAAAATAATATTTTTCGTTATGGCGTTCTGGTTCATTTGCCGGAAATAGCTTCCATAGCTTATATCAACAACAGATTACGAAAACCACAAATATAATAAGTGGTTATAGTAATTTAAAAAGGACTGTAAATTAGGCAGTCCTTTTTTTAATAGGTTTTTAGTGGCCAATGGCCATTAGAATCCATTAATATATTTATAGTTAACGGATTTTTTGTAAAGATTATTTTATTAAACTTATCATTATAATTTAATGAAATATCTTTTTCGCTTGATAATTCTAGGACATTTCTGTTAAACCATTTGTCACTTAGAAAAATGGAAATAGTATCAGCTTCGTTTTTAACGATAGCATAAAACCTTTTCTTCATTTTTTTCTTTTTGCTTTCAAATTCTTTTTCCTTTATAATTTTTAAACTTAATTTTCTAGTATTTTCAATACTAAAATAATTGTAAAGAAAGATATTTGATTCAATGGTATTTCCAGCAGCTAAAGTTTCAACTTCAACTAAATTTTCTAAAACAATGTAGTAATTCATTGTCTTAGAGATAACGATTGCTTTCATTGCTTTTTATTTTTATTATTAAATTTTTAAAGATTCTTCTAAGTATATCGTTTACTTATGTTTTTGTCAATTATATTAAATTATAAGTATAATTTTATTTTTTATTAAAAAATGATAAAATTATGTTATGCTTAAAACTATTAAAATCAATAATCAACAAATAAATTATCAACTTAAAACTAGTTATCGAACTAAAAATATTAGATTAAGTATTTATGGTGATGGTCGTTTTATTGTTACTAAACCCTATTTTATTAGTAAAACTAGAGTTGAAAAGTTTATTATTACTAAATCTAATTGGATTATTTCTAAATTAAAAAAAATTGTTTTTTCTCCTTATAAAAACTATCTTAAACCAGAAGAGAATAAAAAACGTTATAGGTTATATAAAGAACCAGCTCGACGTTTAATTGAAAATAAGATTAAGAAATTAAATGAATTTTATGGTTTTAAATATAATCATATTGCTATTAGAAATCAAACAACTCGATGGGGAAGTTGTTCTAAAAAAGGCAATTTAAATTTTAATTATAAATTAATATTTTTACCCGAAAAAATGATTGATTATATAATTACACATGAACTTTGTCATTTAAAAGAATTCAATCATTCTAAACGTTTTTGGCAGCTTATTTCTTTAAGTATACCGGATTATTTAGGTATTAAATACAATCTTAAACATAGAATTTAAGCTTTATTAAAAATGAAGTTTTTTTTCTAATATGCGTATTAAATTATGGATAGTTATTATTAACTATCTTGTTTTATTTATAATAAAAAATATGGAAAATCAAGAAAAAATTATACCCATAAAAAAGAAAGAAAATAAATTCAAAACTATTATAATAAAGAGAAAAAAAATTATCTTTATTCTATTAATTATTTTAATTGGATTGTCTATTTATTTTTTTGTTACTAAAAAATCTAATGAAACCTCGGTTACTTATACTTTAAGTAAAGTTGCTACTAGTTCAATTTTTTCATATATCTCTGGTACTGGTCAAGTAGCAGCTGAAAGTCAAGTGGATTTGAAACCTAAGGTTTCGGGTACTATAGTTGAAATGAATATTACGGTTGATCAAGAAGTAAAAGAAGGCGATGTTTTAGCAATATTAGATAATCCAGAATTAGAACGTAAAGTTACTGAAGCTAAAAATTCTTTAGCTATTGCTCAAAATAATTTGGATTTAAAATTAGCTGGGGCTAGTGATGAAGAAATATTGCAAGCTAAAAATTCTTTAAATAATGCCAAAGTGGCTTATGAAAAAGCTGTTTCTAATTTAGAGACTGTTAAGACTGATAATGAAAATAATTTAAATAAAGCTCAACAAACTTTAGATAGTGCTCAAAGATCTTATGATATTGCTTCTTCTTCGGCTAGTTATAGTACTGACAGTAATAATCAGGAAGTAATTAGTGCTTATAATTCAGCTAAATCAATTTTAGATTCTACTTATTTATCACTTCGTTCTATTATTGTTTCAGCTGATGGAATTTTAGGAATGGATTATTACAATAATTCTGATACTAGTGATTATGATAATTTATTAGGAGCTAAAGATTCCTCTAGCTTATCTCAAGCTAAATCTGATTTTTATGTAGCTAAAGAAAAAATTGAAAATTTTCAAAAAAATTATGATAAGGCTATTTCCGATTCTTTGTCTTATAATGAAATAGAAAATTTATTAGAAGAATCTTTGAGTGTTTCCGAGGCCTCTAAAACTATGATGAATTCAATCTATAAAGTTCTATTAAATACTGTTACTTCGTCTAATTTTTCTCAAACTAAACTAGATAATTTAAAATCATCAGCTTCTTCCGGTGAATCATCAATGCTTTCATCTGTTAGTAGTATTAAATCTTCTATTTTAAGTATTTCTAAATTAAAAACTAGTTTAGGCACTTCAGATTTATCAACTGTTAATAATGTAACTAATGCTAAAAATACTTTAGATAATGCTAAAACTAATATTGAGACTATAAAAACACAGAATGCTAATAATTTAAAATCAGCTGAAAATGAAATTACTTCTAAAAAAATGGCTTTGGATTTAGCTCAGGTTCAATATGATAATAAAATTGCTCCAGCTAAAGAAATTGATTTATTATCATATCGTGTTCAAGTTTCTCAAGCTCAAGCTACTTATTCGGAATCTTTAGAAGATTTAGAAAATTTAACAATTACTGCTCCCATTGATGGTAAAGTGGCTCAAATAAATCAAGAAGTAGGAGAAGAAGCCGATATTGATATTGTAATGTTGAGTCTTATCACTAATGAAAGTTTAGCTGAAATAACTGTTAACGAAGTTGATATTGCCTCAGTGGAAGTTGGAAAAAATGCTTCTATGACTTTTAATGCTATTGATGATTTAACTTTGACCGGTAAAGTAGTTGAAGTTGATAATATTGGTGCTACTAATCAAGGGGTAGTAAGTTATGGTGTAAAAGTTTCGATTGAAAATCCTGACGAAAGAATTAAACCACAAATGAGTGTCTCAGTTGATATTATAATTGACGAAGCAATTGATGTTTTAGTTGTTCCAAGTTCAGCTCTTAAACAAGATACTTCTGGTAATTATTATTTAGAAACTTTTAATGATAAGAAAGATTTAGAGATAGTTACTAATAATATTCCGGATAAAATTTATGTAGAAGTAGGTTTAGTAGGTGATAGTGACACTGAAATTATAAGTGGTTTAAATGTTGGTGATTTAATAATTACTAAATCTATAGCAACCACCATTGAAGACGATGAAAAAGATAATAGTAAAGAAGAAACTAGCAGTATTTTGGGTAATATGGGTGGGGGAATGTCTGGCGGTGGAATGCCAAGTGGTGGACCAAGTGGAGGAATGATGCCTTAATATATAAATATGATACGATTAGAAAAAATAAATAAAATATATAATTCCGGTGAAAATGAAACACATGTTTTAAAAGATATTTCTTTTGAAATAAAGAAAGGAGAATTTGTGGCTATTACTGGACCATCAGGTTCTGGTAAATCAACTATTATGCATATTATTGGAGCACTTGATAGCCCAACCACTGGAAAATATTTTTTAGATGATCAAGATATTTCTTTAAAAACTGATGATGAATTAGCTGATATTAGAAAAAATAAAATTGGTTTTGTCTTTCAATCTTTTAATTTATTACCTCGAACTTCGGTTTTAAGAAATGTAATGTTGCCATTAATTTATGCAGGTATTCCTAAAGAAAAACGATATGAAATGGCTGCTAGTGCTTTAGAATCTGCTGGTTTAGAAAAAAATCGTTGGCATCATTTTTCTAATCAATTATCTGGTGGACAAATGCAGAGAGTAGCTATTGCTCGAGCTTTAGTTAATAATCCTTCTATTATTTTAGCTGATGAGCCAACAGGAAATTTAGATACAAAAACTGGTGAAATAGTTTTAAAAACTTTTCGTGATTTAAATAAACAATATGGTCATACTATTGTGTTAATTACTCATGAAAAAGAAATAGCTGAAAAAGCTGATCGAATAATTTTTATAAAAGATGGTACAATAATTTAAATATATGTTTTTATCTGATTTATATAATGAAACTATTTCAGCAGTATTATCTAATAAAGCTCGTTCCGGTCTTACTATTTTAGGAGTAGTTATTGGAATTGCTTCGGTTATTGCTATGATAGCGGTGGGACAAGGAGCACAAAAATCAGTAGAAGAAAGTATTCAATCGATGGGATCTAATTTATTAGAAATTAGTCCCGGAGTTTCTAGTAATAAAACAGGAGGAGTATCACAAGGGCGAGGTAGTGCTCAAACTTTAACTTATCAAGATTCTTTAGATATTGCTGAACAAATTTCTTCTATTAAAGCCGTAGCAGCCGAACTTGTTAGTCGTTATCAAATTAATTTTAAAGGTAATAATACTAATGCTCAAGTTGTTGGTACAGTTCCAAGTTATGTTGTTATTAATGATTTAAAATTAGAGCTCGGTTCTTTTTTAAGTGATCAAGATATTAATAATAAAAATAGGGTAGCTATTATTGGTTCTGGTATAAGAGATGATTTGTTTGGTGAAGGAGTTAACCCAATCGGACAAAAGATAAAAATAAATGCTACCACTGAATTTAAAATAGTTGGAGTTTTAGAAGAGACTGAAAGTGGTGGTGTTTTTGGTAGTCAAGATAATATGGTTATTATTCCTATTTCTACGGCTCAAACTTATTTATCTAATGTTTCTTATGTTAGTAGTATTAATGTTCAAACTGAAACACAAGAAGATTTAAGTTTAGTTGAAAAAGAAATAACAGAATTACTTTTAATTAAACATAATATTATTAGTGCCGATGAGGCTGATTTTAGTATTACTAATCAAGCTGATTTAATTGAAGCAGCTTCTTCCACTACTCAAACTTTTACTCTTCTATTAGCGACTATCGCTGGTATTTCGTTATTAGTTGGTGGTATTGGGATAATGAATATGATGTTAACGGCTGTAACCGAAAGAACTAGAGAAATTGGTTTAAGAAAATCAATTGGAGCTAAACGAAAAGAAATTAATAATCAATTTTTAGCTGAATCAATAACTTTAACGGTAATAGGTGGAGTTTTAGGAATAATTTTAGGATGGTTTATTTCTTTCATTATTTCAAAATTTGGTGGTATTGCTACTAATATTTCTGCTTATTCTATTGTTTTGGCTTTTGGAGTTTCAATGATAGTTGGAATTATCTTTGGTTATTATCCAGCTAAACGAGCATCTAAATTAAATCCAATTGATGCTTTAAAATATGAATAATTTATTTAATTAATAAAAATAATTTTTAAAAGTATGAAAAAAAAGATTGATTTATTTGTAGTTATAATTTTGATTTTATTTTTTTCTGGGCTGGCTTTTTTAGGTGGTTATAAATATGGAAAAAATAAAAGTGTATCAAATTTTTCTCCAAAAAATGAAGTTCGTGGTGATATGCCTACTGGAGGTCGAAATGAAGCCCCAATTGGTTCTAAAAATGCTAGTTCTAGCAATCAAATAATTGGTTCTATCTCTGCTATAAATGATAATAATATAACCGTTCAAACAGAAAATGGTAGTTCTAGTATAATTTATTTTTCTAATAATGTTTTTATTGGTAAAATGATTGAAGTTAAAAAAGAAGATTTAGCTACCGGAACCGCAGTTTTAATTTTAGGATCTTCCAATAGTTCTAGTGGTACTTTTATTGCCGAATCTATTCAAATCAAGTAAAATATGAATAGGTATTTATTTTTATATTAAAAACATGGATATTTTTACTGATGAAAAGAATTTAAATGACGAACAATTAGCTGTTCTAAGTTTAGAGGACCAAATTGCTTTTTCTATTCTTGTTAATCGCTATAAAGATAAAATTTTTAATTATATAAAAAGAATATCAAGTTTTTCTGATGAAGATGTTCGTGATATTTTACAAGAAGTTTTTTTAAAAGTTTATTTAAATTTAAATGATTTTGATAAAAACTTAAAATTTTCTTCTTGGATTTATTCTATTGCTCGTAATCAAGTAATTAGTAGTTATCGTAAATTCAAGGTTAGACCAGAATCTAAATCAGTAGTGATTGATGAAAATATTATTAAGAAATTTGTTTTTGATTTTAATATTGAAAATGAGATTGATAATAAGTTAACTAATAAAATTATTTTTGATGTTTTTAATAGTATAAAACCAAAATGGAAAGAAATATTAATTTTAAAATTTTTTGAAGAAAAGGATTATAATGAAATTTCTGATATTATTTTAAAACCAGTTGGAACAGTAGCTTCAATGATGAATAAAGCTAAAAAAGAATTTAAAAAAACTTATCAAGAAAAATATATTAATTATTAAAAATATGATTGAAGAAAAATTTACTGAAAAATTAATTGAAAAGATAAAACAAGAAAAGATAACACCTAAACCTAAATGGTCATTTTTTCTTAAAAATGAAATAATTTGGATAACTGGTATATTATCAGTTTTATTTGGAGCAGTATCTTTTTCTTTAATTGTTTATCTTTTTAAAGCTGGCCAAACTTTAGCTACTGGTCATTTCGGTGGTTCTTTTTGGCAAATATTTTTGACTATTGTTCCAATTTTTTGGTTAGTATTTCTAGCTTTATTTACTTTTTTGGCTTTTTTAAATATAAAAAAGACAAAAGGTGCTTATAAATATTCACCAATTTTAATTTTTCTTTTTAGTGTAGTAGCTAGTATTATTTTAGGTGAAATTTTAAATATGTTTGGTTTAGGTCAAAAATTTGATGATCTCTTAGGTCGTCGTATTCATCCGGCTTTTTATAAAAACTTTATGAATCCTCAGATTGATTTTTGGTCTAATCCGGAAGAAGGTCGTTTATCTGGTCTAATTATTGAAATTAATAATGATGATAGTTTATTAATAAGAGATATAGATTCTAAAGAGTGGACTATATATTTTTCTAATTCTTTTTTTAATAATAATATTAAGTTTAAAAAAGGAATTCCAATTCAATGTTTTGGTCAGAAAATAAGTAATACTGAATTTCAAGTTGACGAAATCATGCCGGCTGGGCCTGGTCGTGAATTTTTTAATAATCCTGGAATTAGAAATAAATTTATACCAAATAAACAAATCAAACCTGATTTTATTCCAGGTGGGCTTATTAAATAAATATTTAAGCTAATTACTAAAACAAATAAATAATTCTTAATAGAAAAGAGGTTTATTAAAACTTCTTTTTTTGTTATTTTCTTTACAAAACATTATTTTTTCATTATTATATAAGTATTAATTACAATATTAAATAAAAATATGACCTATATACCTATAAAAAGCATTTATCGCTTTAAGGCTGATTATTTAGATAAAGATATAAAAATTGGAGCTTGGGTTAGAACCCTTCGAGTTTCTAAAGATTTTGGTTTTATTGAATTAAATGATGGAAGCTTCTTTAAAAATTTACAGGTTGTTTTTGATAATAAATTAAGTAATTTTTCTGAGATTGAAAAAATAACAATTGGTTCATCATTGGAAGTGGAAGGGACATTGGTTAAATCACCAGCTACTGGTCAAGAATTTGAATTAAAAGCTAAGTCTATAAAGATTATTAATTTAGCTTTAAATGATTATCCTTTACAAAAGAAAAAACATAGTTTTGAATTTTTGCGTGAGATTGCTCATTTACGTTCTCGTTCTAATACTTTTTCAGCTGTATTTCGTTTACGGTCAGTTTTAAGTTATGCTATTCATAAATTTTTTCAAGAAGAAGGTTTTTCCTATATCCATACTCCCATTATTTCCAGTAGTGATTGTGAAGGAGCCGGAGAAATGTTTAATGTTTCTACCTTTGATTTAGAAAAAGATATTCCAAAAAACAAGGAGGGACAAGTTGATTATTCTAAAGATTTTTTTGGTAAAAAAACTGGATTAACTGTCAGTGGACAATTAGAAGCTGAAACTATGATTATGGGATTAAATAAAGTATATACTTTTAGTCCAACTTTTAGAGCAGAAAATTCTAATACTACTCGTCATATTTGTGAGTTTTGGATGATGGAACCAGAAATGGCTTTTGCTGATTTAAATGATGATATGATTTTAGCTGAAAAAATGATGAAATATTTAATTTCTTATGTATTAAAAGAATTACCAGAAGAAATGGAATTTTTTAATAAATTTATTGATCCAACTTTATTAGATCGTTTACAAAAATTATTAACATCAGAATTTAAACGAATGACTTATACTGAAGCTATTGAAATTTTAGAAAAATCAGGAGAAAAATTTTCTTATCCAGTTAAATGGGGAATTGATTTACAGACTGAACATGAAAGATATTTAACTGATAAAGTTGTTAAAGGGCCAGTTTTTTTAACTGATTATCCTAAAGAAATTAAAGCTTTTTATATGCGTTTAAATGATGATGGTAAGACCGTAGCGGCCACTGATTTATTAGTACCAGGAATAGGCGAATTACTTGGTGGAAGCCAGCGAGAAGAGCGTTTAGAGGTTTTAGAGGGTCGTATGGCGGAATTAGGGCTTAAAACGGAGGATTATTGGTGGTATCTGGATTTACGTAAATATGGTTCAATACAGCATGCTGGTTTTGGTTTAGGTTTTGAAAGAGCCATTATGTATTTATCTGGTATGGCTAATATTAGGGATGTAATACCATTTCCTCGTACTCCTAATAATGCTGAATTTTAAATTTAATTAGTTTTAAAATTAATATAAAAAAAGTATGGAACAATTTTTAATTAACAATTCTTGGGTTATTCTTGTTGCAATTATTTGGACTTTGCCATGGTCAGCTATTGCTTTATGGCGATCAGCTCGTAATAATCATAAAGCTTGGTTTATTGTTTTATTTTTAGTAAATTCTTTAGCTATTTTAGAAATTATTTATATTTTTGGCTTTAGTAAAAAACCGAAAAAAATAAAAGAAAACTAAGTATGTTTTCTATAAACAAATTTCTTAAACTAAGATTTATCTCCCGTTACCGGGAGATAAATTTATTTAAAGCTAAACCACTCTTGGCGCAAGAGCAAGTGTTTTTTTATTTATTAAAAAAAGCTAAGAATACTCTTTGGGGAAAAAAATATAATTATAATAAAATATCTCAACAAGAATTTCCTCAAGCGATAGAAGAATGGCAAAATAATGTTCCTATTTCTAGTTATGAAAAACTAGTAGAGTATATTGATTTAGCTATAGAAAATAAAAAGAATATTTTATGGCCAGGAAAAATAAAATGGATAGCTAAATCTTCTGGTACTACTAATAGTAAAAGTAAAAATATTCCAGTAACTAAAGATGCTTTAAAAAAATGTCATTACAAAGGAGGGGAAGATGTTATTGTCTTGTATTTAGATCAAAATCCATATTCTAAATTATTTTCTGGAAAAACTTTAAGCGTGGCTGGTTCTTTTATGACTAGACAAAATTCAAGTGATATTTTTTGTGGAGATCTTTCAGCTATTTTAATAAATAGTTTACCTTGGTGGGCTAAAATATTTCGTTCACCAAAAATGTCAGTCGCCCTTCTTAATGAATGGGAAAAGAAGGTTGAAGCTATAGCTTTAGATACTATTCCTAAGAATATTGTATCTTTAGCTGGTGTGCCATCTTGGACTTTAGTTGTTTTAAATAAAGTATTAGAGATAACAAAGAAAAATAATATTTTAGAAGTTTGGCCTAATTTAGAATTATTTATTCATGGGGGAGTAAGTTTTACACCATATCGTGCTCAATTTGAAAAAATTATACCTTCTAAGCAAATGAAGTATTTAGAAACATACAATGCTTCGGAAGGATTTTTTGCTTTAAACGATGACTTGTCTCGTGATGATATGTTACTTGTTTTAGATAGTGGTGTTTTTTATGAATTCATTCCTTTAGAAGAATTAGACAAAGAGCATCCTCAAACTAAGATTTTATCAGAAGTAGAACTTGATAAAACTTATGCTTTGCTCATATCTACTAATGGGGGTTTATGGCGTTATTTAATTGGTGATACCGTCAAGATTACATCATTACAACCTTTTAGAATAAAGATTTCAGGTCGAACTAAACATTTTATTAATGTTTTTGGTGAGGAATTAATGGTAGCTAACACTGATACCGCCCTGCATTTAGCTAGTAAAAAAAGTGGAGCAATTATTTCAGAATATACTGTGGCTCCAATATTTATGGAAAATTGTAATCGTGGTGGGCATGAATGGATTATTGAATTTTCTAAGAAGCCAGAAGATTTAGATTTTTTTGTGGATGAATTAGATAAAGAATTAAAGAATCTAAATTCTGATTATGAGGCTAAGAGGTATAATAATTTAATTTTGGATAGACCTAAGGTTATTGTAGCTAGAGAAAACTTATTTTATGATTGGTTGAAGAGTAAGAATAAGTTAGGTGGACAAAATAAAATTCCACGTTTATCTAACTCTCGGGAATATTTAGAAGAATTACTTAATCTTTAATTAGTAATTATATTAAATTTAAAAATAATTTAAAGAGCCGTTAAGGCTCTTTTGTTATTGTCAAAACATTAGTTCGTCTTTTTTTATATAGTTTAAAATTAAAAGGGTTTAGCGCTTTTTGGATCGAAAAGTTTCCTAGACCTTATAGCTATATTCGGCGTGATTATTATTAGTTTTATTGTCTAAATTCTTTTAGATAAAGATGATAAGAATTATTTAAATAATTACGCCGAAAGACGATTTTAAATTAAATTAGTAATATGAAAATTAATAAATGTTTTTTTAAAAAAATTAGAGAATTTTTTTCTAAGAGAATAATTATTGTTTGTTCGTTAATAATTACAATACTTATTATAATTAGCTTTTTATTTTTAAGTTTATATGGTTCTTGGTGGCGAATTTGGCCTAAAAAATTAGAAGCTATTATTGCTTTAAATCGTTTAGCTGTTTTAGTTTATAATCAACCATATTGTCATGAAGAATGTTATTTAGAAAAAACAATTTATCGTTCTAGTATTTTAGTTAATATAAATCAATCTAATTTTTTTAGTAAATTATCAAATATCGTATTTAACGAAAATGAAAATTTAAATTGGAGAATTGAAATTATTAAAATTTTATCAATGGCTAAATTACCAGCTGATTCTAATTTTATAACTGATATTAATATATATTTAAGAAATGATACAGGTAATTTAGAAATAAAAAAAATTTTTATTTTTTATTTTAAAGATTATTTAGATCAAGATAATAATGCTAATTATTTTAAAAATATTTATATGAATAATTTATATTCTACGACTGATAAAATTACAACTTTACACAATTTATCTTTATTAGATAGTGATAATAATGATTTTTATTTAAGTATTTTAAAAAATGAAAAAGAAATGGTAATTTTAGCTGAGACTTTAAGAATTATTGGGGCTAATATGTCTAAAAGTGATTTAGATCAAGTAGTTTTAGTTAATTCATTAGAAAATATTTTACGTCGAACGGATGCTAGTTTTACAGTGCGACGTTTATGTGTTTTTATATTAGCTTCTTTTTTAGAAAATAATCAAAATACTGAAGTTTATAAATTATTTGAAAAATTAGTAACTAGTGGTGAAATTGATATTTTTACTCGTTATTTAATTATTGATATTTTTAATAATTATGTATTAGAAAAATATGAATTACCAGTTATAAGCGAAGGTGATTGGAATTATTATTATCAACAACAATAAGGAATTGGTTAAAACCATGATTTAAATATAAATTAATTTTCGGTCTATGTATTTTAGAGAGAAAATGGCGCTTATTATAAGCGCCTTAGTTTTAAGTCTTTTTTGTGTTAAACCAAGTCAAGCAATGCCTGTTGGTACTCTTTTATTTCGTACTTCTGGTGGTGGTAATTTATATGGCTATAATACCGAAAATTTAATAACAATAAAAAATAAAATAATAAATGGTTTATATACTGGACATGTAGCTATTTATATTGGAGAAGAAGATGGGGTTGATTATATTGTGGAAGCTATGCCAGATGGACTTATAAAAGTTCCAGCTAAATATTTTTTAAATTCATATAATGATGAAAGATTATTGGGAGCTAAAATTCCTAAAAATTTAAGTGAAACTCAAAGAATAAAAGTAGCGGAATTAGCTAAAACTTTAGCTAATAATAATTTATCTTACGATTTTGATTTTAATGTTCAAAAAGGACCAAATAGTGGTGATTGGACTTGTGTGGGTTTAACAGAAAAAATTTATGAAAGTGCTAATATTTTTAATCCTTTAGACTTGTCTAATTTAGAATATGATCCTGATTATTATGCTATTGATATTACACCCGATGGTTTTGATAATTTTAGTATTTTAAATAAAAAAACAGGTGATTGTTTATCAAAAAATTTAGAATTTTCTAAAATTTCAGCCTGGAAAAAAACTTTAATTCCTTTACCAGAAATTTGGGGATTTAATGCTGGATTAGAACATAATAATGAACGTTATTTCTTTTTTCCATTAACTCAATATTATCAAAATAGTTTAAAAGACGTAGAGGTAGATATTGAATTATCTAGTGGTTTTAGTGATAGTGAAATTAGAGGTGATATTCCTGAAATTAATTTAATTTTTAAATGGACTTTTATTAATCATCCCATTTCAATCATCAAAAGGGTTATTAATAATATAAGTGATAAAGATTCTACAGAATTAGTTAAACTTGATGATACGCTATCAGATAATACTTCATCATCTGAAATAACTGATAATTTATTACCGGATAATAAATTAGCAACTGGGAGTCTGGAAAATATTATTGAGGCTACTCCCGTATCTAAAGTTAATAAAATTATTTTAGGCAAAATTAAAAGTTCTATTACTATTGATGATAAAAATATTACTATTTTTAATCCAGAAAATGAAAATAATAATCAAGAAGAAGAAAATGATGTTTCTTTAGATAATAATGAAAACAATGAAGAGGATAATGAAAATAATAAAGAAGATAATGAAAGTGATGAAGAGAATAATAACGAGGAGGATGAAGATGAAATTACTAATGATTATTATTCTAATTTAGCTAATCAAATTGTAATTAGTCGAATTTATTCAACTCTTAATAATGATTATATTGAACTTTATAATCCGACAGAAGTTGATATTAATTTAGAAGAATTTTCTTTTAGATTATCAAAAACTAAAACTAGTGCTACGCCAGCTTTTGTAATGCGTATTGGTAATATTGATGATGGTTCGTATCCAGGTGGAGTAATTATTAAATCTCATGGTAAATATTTAATAGTAAGAACAACAGCTGATAATGATTTAAAAATTAAAGCTCAAGCTATAGCAAATCGTAGTAATTTTACCTTTAGTGGTAATGGTTATACTATTTATCTTAGTCGAGGACCAGTTTCAAGTGATAATGATGTTGATATTATTGATAAAGTTGGTTATGGTGAAGCCCTGTATTTTGAAAAATATCCAGCTTCTGAAATTTTAGATGATTGTTTATTAGTGAGAAAAGCTAAAAGTAATTCTACAGCTTTAGATATGATTGAAGCTGGTAATCATTTTTCTTTAGGTAATGCTTATGATAGTAATAATAATAGATTTGATTTTGTTTTAATTTCTTTAATTGATGAAGATGATATTGATGATGAAAATAATAATAATTCTAGTGAAGAAAATAATACATCTACTAATGAAAATAATAATAGTTCTACTTCTACTTCTACTTCCACTGATAATAATATTAATTCCACTTCTACTTCCACTGATAATAATACATCTAGTGAGTTAGAAGAAATTTCAGTAAGTGATAATTCTGTTAATGATAATTTAATTTCTTCTTTACTCCTTAGTCGTATTTATACTACCTTAACCGATGATTATATTGAACTATATAATTCTGGTTCTTCTTCTATTAATTTATCAACGGCTGGTATTAGATTATATAAGACAAAAACTACTATTAAACCATCATTAATGATGCGTTTAGGCAATTTAGACGATGGTTCGTATCCAGGTGGAGTAATTATTAATCCTTATAGTAAATACATGATTGCTCGAGCTAGCTCTTCGTTAGAGATAAAAGCTAAAGCTCAAGCTATTTCTAGTAAAAGTAATTTTTCTTTAACTGGTGATGCTTATACTGTTTATTTGAGTGATGATCCCGTATCAGACGATAATGATGTTGATATTATTGATAAAGTTGGTTATGGTCAAGCACTTTATTATTATTTATCACCAGCTTCTGAAATTTTAGATAATCATGTTTTAACTAGAAAAGCATTAGCAACTTCTACGGCTAATGATATGTCAATTTTTGGTAATCATTTTTCTTTGGGTAATTCTTTTAATAGTAAAAATAATAGTTTTGATTTTGTTTTAGTAGGTAATAATTCAACGACTGATGAAAACTTAATTAATACTTCTACTATTATAAATAATGAAGAAAATAATACTAGTAGTAATACCTCAACTATTATAAACAACAACGAAGAAAATAATACGACTACTGATGAAGAAGTGGATAATAATGAAGAAGAAAATAATAATGAAATAATTTATGCTGATGATTTAATTTCTGGTTATTGTATTGATCCCGGTCTGTATTTAGATAATATTATTCATTCTTGGCATTTTGATGAATGTGAGGGAACAACTACTTATGATTTCATAAATAATCAAAGTTCTGAAATTAATTTTATATGGCAGGAAGGTAAATTTGGTTGTGGAGTAAAACAATTTTTTGACCAAAATCATATGATAGCTCAATTAGACCCATCATTTGATTCTAATAATTTTGCTATTTCATATTATTATCAAAATATTATGAATAATTCTCGACCAGAAATTGTTTTTTCTAATTCAATTAGTGGAGAATTTTTTACTGTAAAATTATATCCAACTTATTCTGATTTACGTAATATTGTTGGTATGAATCCTAGTGTTAGATTTAGAGAAGTTATTTGGCCCCAAGATCAAACTTGGCATCTCTTTACCTGGGTGGTTAATAAAAATTTAAATTATTGGGCTTTTTATCGAGATGGTGTAGAAATATATCGTAAAAACATGGAAAGTGGATTTTTCACCACAGCTGATACTTTTAAAGTTAAGGGTGATAATGGTTATAATTTAATGGATGAAATTACTATTTTTAATCGAGCTTTAAACGAAGAAGAGATTGCTCAAATTTATAATTTTAATTTACCATTAAATTCAGTAAATTGTTGCCCAGTATCAATTCGAAAAGCTGAGTTAACTAATTATTGGAATTTTGATGAATATGCCGGTAATTTAGCTTATGATATTTTTGGTTTAAGTCATTTAAATTTATCTTCTAGTTCTAGAGTTATAAACGAAAATGGAAATAATAATATAAGTATCATGGCGGGAGACGAGGGGGTATCAGCTCAATTCTTGTATCCTTTTTACTATAAAGATATGTCTTTATCTTTTTGGTGGAAAAATAATTTTATTCAAACTACTTCTGAGTTTTTTATAAAATTAATGAGTACAGATCAAAATATATTTGGTTTTAATTTAAGTCGTGATAATTTTTATTATTATTTTAATAATTTAAATTTTAAAGTTAATATTAATGATAATATTTCTGTTGTTGAAAATGATAATTTATGGCATCAAGCTGTTTTAGCTTATGATTCCTATCATCTTCAATTAAATTTATATATTGATGGTAAATTATATGGTTATTGGAATAGAAATTGGTTAAATTCGTCTTTAATTGATAGGTTAATAATAAGTAGCCAGGGAGATGATTTATTAATAGATGAATTAGGTCTTTGGAATGGAACACTTAATTCAGCTGAAATTGAATATTTATATAGTAATCAAAAGGTTTTTTTTGAAATGTTTTAGGTGTATACATTTTAGACAAATTAAAGTATTGAATTTATAGAAATATATATTAGAACAAGTTATTGGAAAGACTTAGAAATGAAGGATTTCAAGTGGTGACAAAATGTCACCAGTTGAAGTTATTAGTCTACGTTTTTTTAATGGTTGTCAGTGTGTAAGCTGCCGTCAGTGTGATAATCACTGTAATAAGTAAACGGTAGTAAAATCTTTATTAGGCAAAGAATAACAATTCCTTGCCTTTATTTTTTTTAAAATATTGTTTATACTATTTCTATATGCTTAAAATAATTTATACCGGTGACAATTTAGAACAAATAGAGAAGGAGGTTTTCACAGCCTTTGATTTTTCGTATAAATTTTTTAAATTAGAAATTCCTGATGTGATTGTTCGTGTTTATAAAACTAGAGATGAATTTAATAAACAATTAGGCATGGAAACAGCTGATTGGTTGGTTGCCAATACTTCTGGTAATAGTGAAATAGACATCTTAAGTCCTTTATCTATGGAGAAGGAAAGTAGTCATAATAAAAGTGAGTTTTTACAGATTTTAAAACACGAATTTACTCATTTATTTGTTAATAGTTTAGCTAATGGTAAGTCAGTTCCAAAATGGTTAAATGAAGGTCTCGCGGCTTATGTTGCTAAACAGCACCAAAATGAAAATAGTCCTGTTTATTTTGAGGAAAATTTTTGTCAAAAATTAAGTACTCCGGCCGATTGGGATAATAACGTAAATTATGGTGCCTATACTGTGGCTGCTCTGTTTGTTAAATTTTTAGTTGATAAATATTCAATTGTTAAGATTAATCAATTGTTAAGATCTCTTAATAATGCTTATTATTACCCAGATTTTAAAAATATATTCTTTTCGGTTTATGGAAAAGAATTAGATCAAATGGAGAAATTGTTTATTAATGAGGCTAATGGCAAGTAGTTAGCAATGATAATTTCTGATAATAAATAATTTTAATTTTTAATTCGAGTGCCTAAATATACTATTAATTAATAAAAAAATATGAAATCAATTGTAATTTGTGGTAGTAGTCGTTTTGCAAAAGAAGCAAAATTATTTAAACAGAAGCTTGAAAAATTAGGAGCTCAAGTTTATTTTCCTAATTTCTATAGATCTTCGGGTGGTGATTGGTCAAGAATTCATGAATTTGATAAAAAATTTGTAGCCATGGGATTAACATATGATCATTTTAATAAAATAAAATTAGCTGATGTTGTTTTTGTTTTTAATAAAGATGGTTATTCAGGAGTTGGTACAACCTTAGAAATTGGATATGCAGTTGCTTTGAATAAACCAATCTATGCTTTATCAGATAAAGATCCTGAACTTTGTAGACATATCCTTTTTTGTGGTGTGATAAAAAAACCAGAAGATTTAATTTCTAAATTAAAATAATAATATTTTTTTAAATAATTTGATTAAAGCTTAAAATAAATTATCTTTTTTATTTGACTAAAAGGTCATTCTTTGTTAATATCCCAGTATAATTAAACTAAATAGATGGTTACTGTAAAGGCTATTTATTAGTCTTTATAGAGGAAAGTCCGGACTCTCAATAGTTGACAGTGGATAACGTCCACCGTTTAATTGAGTAATTAATTAAATAGGGAAAGTGCCACAGAGACAATACTACCTCATTTTTTGAGGGAAAGGTGAAAAGTGAATTAATGTTATTTATAACTATAATTCTAACCCTTTGGTGACAAAGGTGTTTGGTAAACCCTGTCAGAGAGCAAGAGCAAACCATACCTTTTGGTATGACGAAAAGTAGCTCGCACGAGTCTGTCGGTAACGTCAGACCTAGATAAATGACCATCCAGAGGTTTTAACCTTGGACAGAATCCGGCTTATTTTTTGGTTTAATTTTTTTAATTAATATTTATGTGTCTTTATGAAAAAAACAGAATTATTCTTTTCTTTAATTCTTGTTCCTTTTGATTATATTTTATTAGTTCTAGCTGGTATTTCAGCTTATTTTATTAGATTCTCTAATTTTACTATTAGTATTCGTCCTATAATCTTCAATTTACCTTTTCCAGAATATCTTAGGGCTGTTTTTTTTATTGCTTTCTTTTGGATAATAATTTTTGCTTTTTCTAGCTTATATCGAATTAGAAAACGTCATCTTAGCCAAGAAATTTATCGTGTTTTCTTAGCTTGTTCGGCTGGTTTTGTTTTAGTTGTAGCTTTAATATTTTTTAAAAGAGAATTATTTGATTCTAGATTTATTGT
>Ga0116171_10000360_pt1 | contig 48547 bp, 44 predicted proteins | sample AD_JPNHW2_MetaG_FD_89798 | JGI IMG/M metagenome (GOLD analysis project Ga0116171, IMG submission 89798) | Active sludge microbial communities of municipal wastewater-treating anaerobic digesters from Japan - AD_JPNHW2_MetaG | ecosystem: Engineered > Bioreactor > Anaerobic > Digestate | place... | reverse complement strand
CAACGGAATTCCTCTCGGAGGAGGTTGTTGAGTCAGGCGGCGGGGACACCTTCAGCCAGGAGGGGATCGGCAGTGCTTTTTCCGGGGATTTCCACTTTCCCTTCAGTTCTTCCAGTGACATGAAGTACATTGAACGGGGGAGGGGGGGAACGCTTACAACCGGTATCATGTGGTTCGACTATGTCAAACCGGAGTATTCCGTGTCGCTGAACTACAGGGAGAATGCATTCAGTGACTACACATCGGCCGCGCAGGACTTTTCCAGGTCAAAGAGCGCAAGGTCATTCATGTCCAGCGATATCAAAATCCCGGTGATGCTCAAAAAAATTCCAATGTTTAAAAATGTCCGCAGCCTCCAGTTTAATTATTCACGTTCGGTCTCCCTTGATGAATCGGATGTTCCGTATGAAGGGGAGGGGCATGATTCGCTCTCTGAAGAATACGGAATTTCAAGGGTCCTGTCCGCTCTCGGGTCTGATGCATTCAACCTCTTTACTGTTTATCCGTGATACTATTTTTCAGGGAGGGGGAATTCCGGCATGGGACGCGACTTCGTTTATGACACGCTGAATTCCGGGTTGAACGAGAGCGGCAGTGAACTCGCCGGGTACAACAACTCACTCCGCATGACCGATAAATTCACAGGCGCATTCTCGGCGGGGAACGATTCTGTTGATTTTTCTCTTACCGCTAACATGGGGCAGGTCTGTGAAAGAAAGAATATCTATGGTATACCGGGACAGATAATCACAACCGGGTGCGGTCTTTCGTTTGAATTCAACCTGATGAATATCTTTGACTTCTGGTTTTTCCGGGATAATAAAAACGGAATACCGTACCACGCTTCTGTAATGGAGACAGGAGTTGACCTTGCGATGAACGACATGATAACGTATAATATAAGGGAGACCTCGGCGTCACCCTTTATAGGGCTTACCTTTAAGATGGACAGGGCGAGCCTTGCATTCAGGAGCCAGGTGGATTTCAGGGAGAAGGAGGACCATGCATTTATCAGCACGTCGCTGCAGCAGGGGGAGAGGGATTACGTTTACCTGGGAAACATCGAGGGGAACAACAGTTTCATGGAAGAGGATAAGGGACTTGTATTTTCAATGCAGTATGAAACAGGCGTACAGTGGGTGTATGATTTTTTCGCCCGCTTCTATAACCTCTCCGGCATGCCCGTGTTCAACCTGACTTACAGGCTCGAACTTAACAGGTACGATTACATCAACTCTGTTTCGCCGGAACCCTACGACCTGCATTATATTGAAAGCAGCCTGACCCTGGACCTGCACAAAAATATACGCGGCGGACTTTCCGCAAAAGGCGCGCTTGAAAAATACAGGAACAGGGACACTGAAACAGTCAGCAGGGAGGTAATGTCATACGAATTATCGGGTAATATTTCCCTTGTTTTTTAGGAAAGAAGCAATTTTCTCAAAGGCTCTGGCGGGAAGTTTTTTAATTTTATAGAGGTGGAGGCCGTCCCTGGCATCCCTGATTCTCTTCAAAGTCGCTGACTCCGTAACCTGCCACAGCATCTCCCTCTCGCGGCATGAATTCAGGTAGCCAAGTTTTACCTGGTAGGCACCCTTGAATTTCCTGCCGCCGCCGGTAGGTGTTATGCGCTTTATCAGGCTGTTCAGGTCAAGTGTTTCCACCACAGTCCTGAATGAAACATCCATAAATAAATCATCCTTTCTCTTATCCTCGACAAGGGCATATACTGCGACTGTTTTGTAGCCTGTATTCTTTAAAAGCAGGTCAGCAGTGATGGCAATAGAATCGCGGTGCTCGATGTCAATGTAGCCGGTACCGAAAATACCCCAGTCCTTGTAAACGGCAGCATGTTCCAGGGCCTTGCGGTAAAGTTTAATGGTTTGCGGCGAGAGGGGAATTCCCTCTATCTTCCGTATGATTTCCATGTCTGCGTATTCTGAGAGATAGTGCAGTGCATCCATGTCTATCTGCGAGGTATGCTGAAAATCATCAGTGTCGGTTTGTATCCCGAACATCAGTGCAGTTGCCATTGACCGCATTTCACTTTCACTAAAAACGGGATCTGACTGCCTGAGAATTATGGCGACAAGGGAACTTGTTGAACCTGATTCGGGACGTACAAGTGAAAAATCAGCACTGGCTACAGCGCTGTCAGGATCATGGTGGTCGATGTGAGCGGCGCAGGGTATCCGGCCTGATATGCCCTGGACTATGTTTGACTGGAAATCGGCAACGATGTATGAATCAAACTTTTCCGGGTCAGGTTTTATTCCGGTTTTAAGCGGAATGTTAAGGGAGCGCACAAACGCCTTATTTTGCGAGAGTGATATTTTTTTTCCGCTGATGATTTCCGATTCGATGTTCATCCGCGACAGCATGATTTTTATTGCGTGTGACGAAGCGATTGCGTCAGGGTCAGGCGAACCCTGTATGTATATAAGGATGCGCCTGTATTTTTTTACTGCAGAGGTAAAGGCTGCAGCGAGTCCGTCAGTCATCAGTTTTTACCTTTTTTATAATTACAAGTGACACATCATTCAACTGGAGATTATCGCCGGTGAATATTCTGTACGCGGTGTAAACCTCCCGTGTAAGGATGGCAGGAGTTTCACGCCAGTGTCTGCGTATTGTCTCATGGAATGTTTCAACGGGGAAGGTCTCGCCTGAATTGTTGCATGACGAAAAAAGTCCGTCAGAATAGAGAATGGCAATAGAGTTCTCCCTGATCCTGCCTGAAGTGAGCGAATACCTGTGCTGCATATCAATACCCAGGGGAATCCCCGCAGTTTCGATCGAAGAAAAAGTATCCTTATCATGGTCATAAAGCACCATGGCATTAAAAGATGCACTGGCATACATGTAATTACCGTCAGCCGATACGATTACAGAACAGCAGCGGGCATAATTCCCTGTTATGCGTGATGTGCTGAGTACCTGGTTCATTGTGTTCAGCATTTTTTCAGGAAAACTGAATATTGCAGTCCGGGCGTGGAGCATGGAATACAGCTCAAGCCCGAGCATGGCGGAATCAATACCGGAATAAGAAAGGTCGGCCATGAATACAGCGGTCTTGTCCCTTGACAGCCTTACGGAATCAAAATAATCGCCGCCTGTGTCAGAGTTATTGATATAAAGGGACCCGATCCTGATCCCTTTGATTGTGTCCAGCTCGGCAGGTGTGATCCTTTTCTTTACGGTGCTTACAACAAGGCGGTCATGCTCTGAAACCTGTTCTTCGGTAACTTCGTCGAGTATGATACCGGTGATAAGCAGGGACTGGAGTTTGACCCTGTAGATTTCAAGGGCGTTAAGGATGTCGCGGTTATATGGCTTACCGCCTTTGCGCTGCCCGATCAGCAGAAAGCCAATGATAGTATCAGCCATATTCATAAAAGGCATAGAGATATCTATTCCGTTATCATCAAGAAACTTCAGGACTTCGGGATTGATTTGTTTTATTCCGTAATCAATAAGGAGGTCGCTCCTTTCAAAAACAGCCCTGTACGCGGAAAAGCATTTTATTATCTCGCTGCCTGATTCGATGAAATGCGGATTAAGTTCAGGGCCGAATCCGTAGGTGTATGTAAATCCGTTTCTTTTCCTGTCAAAAAGTATGAAGTAGGCTGCCTCTGCGCCGATTGCATTTTTTAGGCCCTGGAAATTATCGGTGGTAATATTTCTCCAGAAGCTGCTCCCCTCGCTGATTTTATTGAGTTCCTTAACCGGGACAAGCGTCTCATTGATCCTGTGCAGGGTTGTCTTGTACCTCCACCTTGTTATGATCTTGCGGATGGGAAACATAATTCTGTATACCACAACGAAATAGATAAATATAATTACAGATTTAAGGATAAATCCTGATTCCTGCAATCCCGTGATTGCTGAGTAATTCTTCAGGAAGAGAACGATCGGGAAGAAGAGCATCGCAAAAAAGACGCACGCGTAAATGATGAAAATATAGTACTTGGTAAAATTATCTTTTTTAATATCATAAACAAGATGATTTGTAATAAGCATCATAAAAAATATTGCTAAAGGAATGATCGGGTTACTGAGCAGCGGAAGATTAAAAAAGATTATGCCGGCAGCGTAAGAAATGGCGAACATGATGTAAACGACTGCAAGTCCCGCGGAATATGCGCGTAGAACACTGCGCAGCCTCCTGAAATTAGACCTGTAATTTCTTGCAATCATAACAGCAGGTATTGCCGCAAGCAGGATGATCACTATTACAGACTGGATAATGGTGAAAATGTTCCTGGTAAATGCAAGATCAGGCGATATAATATCTACTTTCATTAATGGATTGATAAAAATCAGCGTGAAATCAGATGCCACAAGAAGTGCCAGCATCACAATGAACGCCCTGTGTTGTGACACTTTTCCCGTAGGAAAAATGAATGCCAGGAAGAGGCCTGAACTGAAAATTAGCACAGGTAGAAAGATTACTATTTTTGCAGCAAGCTGTGTGAATTGAAACCCGGGGAGAGCATTAAGAAGTGTGATCAAAGTGTATTCGACAGCCATCATTATGCACACGAAAATAAACTGCCTGCTTCCCGGGAACTTCCTGTTTTTAAAATTTAGAACAGCGAGAATCAGGGATGTAAGTACGAATAGTCCGCATATAAAAATAGTTGTCTGTTTCAAGATAGTTCACCCGTCAGCTGAATATTAATAAATCGTGAAGTCTATCGGGCATTATTTCAAGTTAAATATTACGGTGTCTTCAAATTATTTAACTGAAAGTAATGTTCTTGACTTCGGGAAAAATAGTGCTTAAATACTGCAATGAATTTAAAGGTTCTTGAAGGTATATCCAGGGCAAAAATTAATCTTCACCTCGCTGTTCTCAACAGGCGGATTGACGGTTATCACAATATATCAAGCCTCATGGCCGGCCTTGAACTGGCTGATACGCTGACGCTTCAGAAGTATAGTTTTTCCGCAAAGAACGGCATCGAAATTTCGATTACAGATTCCGGCGGTGAATACGGGTACATCACGGGAAGCATTGAAACAGAGAGTAACCTTATATCGATAGGTGCAAAAAACTATCTGAAAAAGATCGGTACGGGCGGCAGCCTGGAATTTTCAATAGTTAAGAATATACCATCAGGGGCAGGACTTGGAGGCGGGAGCAGCAACGCGGCATGTGCCATTGAGCTTGTGAGGCATGCCCTTGACCGCGAAAGGGATGAAGCCTGCTATTCTGCAGCTGCCGAAACAGGGTCAGACGTACCATATTTTCTCTATGGAGGATTTGCCTTTGCTTCAGGGAGGGGGGAAATTATCGAACCGGTCCTGTTTAACTGCGATTATCATGTTATTCTGGTAAATAACGGCATTCATGTTGATACAGCAAAGGCGTATAAGGCGCTGAAAAGGGATTATATGTACAGCGGGCCTGGCCATAAAGAGTCTGCAGCCAGTATTGAGGGTTGTATGGGAAACCTGGGTAAATGGAAGGAAGTCATGAAAAATGACTTTGAGGATGCAATTTTTCCGGTTTACCCTGAAATCGGGCAGATTAAAGAGAGACTCTACGGCCTGGGGGCTGATTATGCGGCTATGACCGGTTCAGGGTCAACTGTTTTCGGTGTTTTTTCAAACTATAACAGAGCATTGGATGCCTGCGATTATCTTAAGAAAGCGAATAAAGCAATCCTGACTAAATTTGCTCTCTGAATGAATTAATAATTGACTTTCTAAAGAGTTATTGAGAAATGTGTCAATTGTAAATTCCTGACTTTATGTCAGGCTTTCATTGTTGCATGAATTTGAGGCGTCGCCAAGTGGTAAGGCACCGGGTTTTGGTCTCGGCATCCAAGGTTCGAATCCTTGCGCCTCAGATCAAACTCTCAGGAGATATATATTAATACAATCTCTTCAATCGTCCTTGCTGGAGGGAAGGGTGTTCGGATGAAATCCGAGCTTCCTAAAGTGCTGCATCCCCTGTGCGGGAAGCCATTAATCGGATACGTGGTTGATGGTCTTAAAACCGCAGGAATAGATGATATTGTTGTTGTCGTCGGTTACAGGGGGGATGATGTTATCGGTTTCCTCGGTAATAAGGTAAGATTTGTGTGGCAGCATGAGCAGCTGGGAACGGGCCATGCGGTGATGCAGGCTGAAGACCTTTTCAGGAATCACAGCGGTTATGTAATAGTTGCATGCGGCGATGTTCCACTTATAACGCCTGAGACTTTTCAGGCTTTAATGCGTGAATCGGAAAAAGATAATACTGGCGCTGTTGTTCTTACCATGATCCAGGATAATCCTAAAGGCTACGGCAGGATTGTTAAAAATGACGGCAAATTTGTCCGTATAGTCGAAGAGAAAGATGCTTCGGATGAACAGCGCAGGATTACTGAAGTTAACAGCGGAACCTATATATTTAAAACCAGCCTGCTTTTTGAAGGGCTTAAACGTATTACGACAGAAAATGCGCAGGGCGAATACTATCTCCCGGATGCGCTTGAATACATAATTGAATCAGGCAGAAGGGTTGGAACCATTCTGCTGAAGGACCCTGTTGAAGGGAGAGGAATCAATACAAAGGAAGAGCTTGTTTCATTGGAGCAGTATGTTTCACAGAAAAATAGGGAAGAACGTAATGAATAACAACCCTTTAAAAATTTTCTCGGGATCGTCCAACAGCGCACTGGCCAATGAAATCGCCAGGTACCTTGGAACTGAGCTATCAGGTATTGATCTTAAAAGGTTTAAAGACGGAGAAATATCTGTCAAGATAAAGGATAACGTAAGGGCTCATGACGTATTTATTATACAGTCAACCTGCAATCCTTCGAATGACAATATAATGGAACTGCTCCTCATGATAGACGCCGCGGTACGGGCATCTGCATCAAGGATAACAGCGGTTATACCATATTTCGGATACGCACGGCAGGACAGGAAAGTTGAGCCGCGTGTACCAATTTCAGCAAAGGTTGTATCAAATATAGTACAGGTAACAGGGGCTGACAGGGTCCTGACAATGGACCTGCATGCTGACCAGATACAGGGATTCTTTGATATCCCGGTGGATAATCTTTACGCATCACCGATTGCGATTGATTACCTGAACAGCCTGTCCCTTCAGAACGTAGTGGTAGTTTCACCTGATGCAGGCGGTGTCGACAGGGCAAGGTTCCTGGCAAAGAGAATCAATGCAGGGCTGGCAATTATTGACAAACGCAGGCCCGAGGCTAATGTTTCGGACGTAATGAATGTAATAGGCGAGGTCAAGGGGAGAAACTGTATCCTTATTGATGATATTGTGGATACTGCCGGTTCGATCACAAAAGCGGCGCTTGCCCTTAAAGAGCGCGGCGCAAATGATGTTTACAGCCTTTTTTCACATCCGGTACTGTCTGACAACGCGGTTGATAATTTGAAGATGGCAGGATTCAAGGAGATAATTTTTACAAACTCAATTCCGCTGGCCGAGTATAAACGTCTTGATAATATGAAGGTGCTTTCTATTGCGCCGCTGTTCGGTGAGGCTATAAGAAGAATACATAACGGGGAATCAGTAAGTTCTCTCTTTATATAAAATACAATTGAAAATCCGGAAATGAAAATCCGTACAATAAAATGAGGTAAACAGATGCAAGGGAAAGAAATCAATGCTGAAAAAAGAGACCTTAAGGGCAAAAATAACTGTAACAGAATAAGAAATGAAGGTTTTATCCCTGCTGTTCTTTATTCACATGGGGAATCTGAATCAATTAAAATCAGCGAAAAGGAATTTTATAAGCTTTTTAAAGGTCATATATCAGAAAGCGTAATATTCAATCTTCATGTTGCAGGCAGCAAGGACACGGAGCTCATGGCTTTTGTTAAGGATTATTGCAAGCACCCTGTGACCGATAAGGTTCTGCACCTTGACCTTTTCAAGGTAACAAAAGATGAAAAAATCCAGACACACGTACCTGTCGAACTTGTTGGTACACCCGCAGGTCTGAAGCTGGGCGGCGTTCTTAAACAAGGTGAAAGAGAAGTGGTGGTTCACTGTATGCCGCGGCACCTCCCCGAGAAGATAGAGGTTGATATTTCCGACCTTCTGGTTGGTGATGTTATTCACGTAAGTGACATTAAACATGGCGAAGAGATTGAAATTCTTACAAGCGGAAATAATCTTATAGCTTCGGTTGACAGACCAAGGGCTGAGGTTGAAACGGTAGAGGAGGCAGCAACTGAAGCAGCTGAACCAGCAGCGGCCGCTGAATAATATTGATTGCCCTGCGGAGCCGTATTTGAATTTTTTTATGAAACTTTGAAATCAGTTTTTTGTCTTAAAAGTCAGCTGGTATAAAAAGGTTTTATAGGAGTATATTTTTTGAAATTAATAGTCGGTTTTGGTAATCCGGGCGAAAGATTTGCAAATAACAGGCAGAATATCGGTTTTAAGGTAATCGATATTCTGGCAAACAACGAAAACATCGAAGTACGCATAAAAAAGAAGAAGTCTGTTATAGGCAGGGGCAGAATATACAAGCACGACGTTGTTCTGCTCAAGCCCCAGACTTTTATAAACCTGATCGGCGAATCAGTTCTTTACATAGCATCCTTCCTCAGAATTAATGTAAGAGATATAATCTGTATAGTTGAAGATCCCTCTCTTAACCAGGGAGATCTTCGCATTGATTATATGCAGTCCGATCTGCAGAACATTGGAGTGGATTCAATGGCTCTTGCCCTTAAATCGGACAAATTCGCCAAGGTAAGGGTTGGTGTGGGTGAATGTCCCGAAGAAACGACAATGGATGATTTTCTTTTACAGGATTTTACCTTCGAAGAGAACCTGCTTCTGATTGATGTACTGAATAAAACTGAACAGGCTGTGAGAATGCTTATAACAAGTCCTATTGAAGATGTCCAGAATAAGTATAATCCTGAAGGCGCGCCTAAAATCAAGAAGCGTCAGGTTAAAGCAATACACATAGATCATAGAAAGGTTCAGAAGAACAGCTGACCTCCAGCTTTATTTTGTCGTTAAAAACCGGTTACATCTTTTTCAGTTCCTCATCTTTCTTTAGTGCCCGAAGGCTAAGCACGCGTACATCCCTGTTTTCATGAGTCAGCAGTTTCACAATCCGGTTTCTTGTATTTTCATCAAGCCTGTATCCTGAAACAGCTGTGAGGGCGGCCTTAAGCAGAGAAACACCTGTTTTTTTATTGTTAATAAGAGTCGTAATTTCTCTGTATAACCCGGCATCTTTGAACCGCACATGGTAGAGTGCATCAATCCTCACTGAAATGCTGCTGTCGTTTATTGCCGAAATTACAAGTTGAACATTCCTGGCCTGCACCGCGTCGTCATCAATTACAAGCAGCCCGCGGATCGCAGCCTCCCTGATGAGCCAATCGCTGTCGCTGTAACCTGTAATAAAAGCGGATTCATCATCGGCTGACCCGTATACTTCAAGAGCTTTATAAGCAGACCACCTGACGACCGTTTCCCTGTCGTAAAGTGCCATTTCACGGATCCTGCCGTGTGCGCTTTCAGTTTTTATCCTGGTAAGCGCGTGCAGGGCTTCAACACGGACAAGGGGGTGCGGATCATCTGTTGCTTTCAGGAGCAGCAGTATAACATTCCGTGAATAAGCAGTGCCGGAATATACCACGACCCTGCTTATTGCCATTTTCCGGATCTCCCAGTTTTCTGATGAATAGAGTTTGACTGAACGTGTTATGGCGTCTTTTGCTTCAGTATTTTCAACAGCTGCAGTCCGGGATGAACATGAGAGGCATAGAAGCAGTATGATTGTTGGAAGGTATGAAACCGGTTTTTGCAGCATGTATATGTCAGTCTTTTTCAATGAAAGGCCAGTCCATCGGCCCGTTATCGATTTTACTGCGCAGTATGCGCTTTTTATCTTTAGATAAAATACGTCTGCTCAGCCAGGATCCGTGCAGGCCTGATTTAACCTTCACCGGGATTGAGGGTTTTGATCCTGCAAGTATGTATGATTCCTCACCTTCTTTGATTATATATGCGTCTGATATGGAACTTTCAATACTGGCAAACCCTGCTTCACCTGAATAAACAAATATTGCTGATTCCTTCCCTGCTGCTATGAAACAGAAAGTTGCATTTACTGTTTTCACCAGAGAATTCCCTGTTTTAACAACAAGGGATGTTTCCAGGTAATTGTTACTCTGAATGAACTTGAACTTGCCGTACCCGGCATATATATCGGTAGGTTTTTTTCTGCCGGTACCGATTACATAATTAAAGATGATATCCGATCTTTCGTAAATGATAATTCCTGTTCCGTCGGTGAGCATCACCTGCACCCTGGAGTCCCGGCCTGTCCTTATCCTGTCTCCCCGGCGGATAACCATGTTATCACATCCCCTGCCCGGGCAGTTCAGGTTGGTCTTTTCGGTTACGCCTTCTTTCATTATGATTTTCCCGATGACATCATCATCAGCCGCTAATTGAACGGAACACAGAACCAGGACTGAAAATATTAAGGGAATAATTTTTTTCACCTGTTTACCACCGGTAAATCGCCCTGTATTGAACTATAAATTTCTTGGTACGGAAAATATAGTCACGCGTTTCATAAAAGGGTGTAAATTCAGAAAACAGGTCCATGTCCGGATAATTCCCCGACTTTATCCAGTTATCAACATTGCCTGCGCCTGCATTATAACCCGCAACCATATACTCAATCCTGTCCTTGTAATACCTGCCAAGCCAGGCTATATAGTGTGTTCCGAATTTTATAGATGTACACGGATCCTTCAGGTCATACCTTCCGGTTTTCAGTTCCCGGCCAATGCCTGATGCAGTTGCCGGCATAAGCTGCATTAGTCCGAGCGCGCCAACGGGTGATTCCGCGCTGTGGTTAAAATTGGATTCTGCCTTGATCATGGAGTATATAACAGAAGGATTGATTTTATACTTTCTGCTTTCTTCAAGGACACAGTCGGTAAACGGTGCGGGGTAGAGAATCTTCGCGTAGCTTTCAGGAAGAAGTGAAAGGTATTCGCGTGTGCCTGTGATACTAAAAAGTTTGAAGGCATGAAATGTACCCATATTGTAAAAGCTGTACCTGGATGAAAACACGGTGAAGGCAAGATTGATATCGCTCATTGCTGTTTCATCATTTTCAGGTATGGGCTTGATTTCCCTGGCAATTGCTGCGGTGTCACCGGCTGCAAAATATTTTTCAAGGTCCAGGATTGTTTTTGAATAACTGCTTTTATATGAAGGTGAGGATATAAGTTTTTCAAGGGATTTGTAGGGCGATATAAAGTCTCCTGGAAATTCTGAGACACGCAATGAGGTTTCCCGGTTATACCCTTCTTTTAAAAACAGAAGCGTATGGTATAGAATCATGGCCGGGGTCACGGCCTCTTTTTTTGCTGAAGCGTATTTTGCCCTGAACACTGCAGCGTCTCCTGCGGCTGCCTCCACTGACAGCAGTTCAAGGGTCAGCGGGGAGCCTGGATGGTAAAAGCACATATCCCCGAGAAAACGAATTTTACCTGATTCAGTTTTGCTGCCCTTGATCCTGTACTCCCAGAACCTGCAGTATGATGTATAGTCAGCATCAGGAAATTTTTTTATTGCCTGTGTAAAATAAAGAGATGCCTTGTCATAAGATTTATTTTTCAGGTGGAATCTGCCGCAGAGCCAGAGGAACCGTGCACTATCTTTATCTCCGGGAAATGAGGCAGCATATTTTTCCGCAAAGGGGATAAATTCAGGCCTGCTGCGTTCCTCCATGTAAAATATTATTCTTGTAAGGACCCGCCTTCGTATGTCCCCGTCCTCACTGTCAGAAAGGGTGATGTAGTTTTTTATTGCTTCTGCCTTATTGCCTTTATCCCACAGAAGGTTAGCATGTGTAAGCAGGATGTCCTGGTAGGCTGGATCGTTCTTCATTGTTTCAAGGAGCTTTAATGATTCCGCATATCTGGTGATGGTAAGAATTTTAAGCTTAAGAACAGATGCGGCACCGTTTTTTTCTTTAAGCAGCAGGTCAGTGTATTCACCTGATTTTTTAAGATCACCGGTGTCAAAGAGCGCGCCCGCAAGCAGGAGCAGGTCGGCGGCGCTGAATTTTATTTTTTTCTGCTCTTTAAGAAACACGAGCCTTTTAGCTGCTATGTCAAGATGCCATTTATCTCCGCCGGATGTGATTACTTTAATATACGCTGAAACAGCTTTTGTGTTCTCTTCCATGCTTTCATATACCGAACCCAGGCGGATGCTTGAAAGGGCAATGGATTCCCTGTCGTTATATCGCCCGAGAAGATCGTTCAGCTGTTCAACGGCCTCTTTGCCCCGGTTAAGTTTCTGCATGGACTTTGTCTTGAGAAGTATGGCATCCCTGTAGAGAACAGAATCGTCCTCTTTCATCAGGTCGATGAACCTTGTCACGTAGTCATGTTCGCCGTAGTCAAAAAATATCGAAGCTATATAAAAAATGGAATCATTGTAGTACGGGCTTTTTAGTGAGAATGATTTTACAAAGGCATAAACAGGCTGCGGGAAGAGCCGCATATTATAATTGAACTTTGATTTAAAACAACTGTTTGCAAAATAGAGGATGGCGTTCTTGGGTTCCTTTTTTTCCATGTAGGCTTTAGCAAGAATATAGTTTGCCAGGTAATCACCGCCGTTTTTGGTCAGTGTCGCGATAATCTTGTCAGGTCCGCTGTAAAGTGAAAGCCGGGAGAGTTCATCGCCCCGGCTGTTTTTCCCGCAGGCAAGAATAATCAGTGCAGTAAGAAATACCGGGATATATTTTTTTCTGGCCATTATTTATCCTTCATGTAACCGCTGTATTCAGGTATATTTTCTAGACCCGGTTCATCCATAGTTGTTTCATAAAGAGATTTACCGGGTTCTATGATGTAATAGTTATCCCTGTGCATGAGCAGGTATTTCTCTTTTTTTTCACTGATATATTCTTCAATAAGTTTTACTACCTGCTCGTAGTTATTATAATTCATTCTCTTCCTTGTTTCGGCCGGGATCCGTTTTTCCAGCAGTGCAACTATCGCATAACGCCTGGCGGTCTTTATGTTTTTGATCGCCTTAACATACTCGTACAGCCTGATTGAATAATTTGTTTCCGGGAGGTTATCAGCCATGAGCATTGTTTTATCAGCCCACTTGACAGACCTGTATCCCAGGCCCAGGTATTTTTTCGGCATATACTCGTTGGTGTCCAGCACCTCTGCAGCCGATTCACCAAGTATGATTCTAGTTTCCTTGATTTCCTGTATCAGCACATCCCTGTAAAGATCAATCAGCAGTATCTGCGACTGCTTTACCTCGGTGAACGAATCGTCAAACGAGAATTTCATGTAAAGGATACGGGCTATGAGGTCGCGCCTCAGGGCTTCTGTAAATATAGCCCGCTGTTTGTCATTTCCATAATTTGACACAGTTGAATTTATAAAATAGAAGAAGTACTTGTTGTCTTTTAGCCCTTTTTCGGAACGTCTCTGGTTGCCTGTAGAGAGGCTGGACTTGGTTCTCTGCGGGTATGAAGGTTCTGCTGATATGAACAGTGCAATGAGAAGGAGAAGAAGCGCTGCTGTTTTTTTAAAGGTCAAAAATCATGCCCTCCCTTGCAAGAAGGATCTCTGTATTAACGTCGATCATCTGCCGTGCATGTTCAAGGGCAAGCAGGTAGTTCTCCTGGAGGATGTCGTCAGAATATGCAGGCTCATGATGAGTCATGATAAGTTTTTTTACGTTCCAGTTTATGGCGCAATTTACGGCCATGGTGTAGCTTGTGTGGCCCCAGTCAACCTTCAGGAAGGCCTCATCAAGGGTATACTGGGAATCGAGTACAAGGATATCAGCGTTTTTGAAAAACTCTGTCGTGCCTTTTAGCTGTTCTATAGCTTCACCGGTAAATTCTGTATCCGTGGCAAAGATGAATTCCTTCCCGTTCTGCCTGAACTTGTATGCGAAGCAGCCCTGAGGGTGTTTTAGCGGAAATATGCTGATTTCAAGGTCATCTTCAAGCTTGAGGGGTGTATGCTGGGCACTCTCAATATTGTAATAGTTCTTGGTGGAAGCAGTGCCGCTGAAGGTGGCCGGAAAATAGGGTGAAGTCATCTGGTTTTCCAGGTTCTGCTGCTGGTTTTTATATGGAGAATAGAAATTCAGGACATTACCGGGCACATATACTGGCCTGAAAAAGGGGAGGCCCTGTATATGGTCCCAATGGTTATGGGTAAACATTATATTCAGTACACCCTTGCCTTTTGCGCAGTCCCCGTCCATGAGGACATTCCCGTATCTGCGGAGTCCTGTTCCGCAGTCAATGATGTATATACGCCCTGAATCGGAAGTTATGGCTGCACATGTGGTATCTCCGCCAAATACATAACGCAGTTCATCAGGGAGCTCCGAGATAAATGCATCGATATCTTCTTTCCGTTTAAGTCCTTTATGGACGGCGGAATCCAGGATTCTTTTTATTTTCCCGGTATATTCTTCGTTATTAATCGGGGACGGGAGCGATCCACGAACACCCCATAATTGTATTCTCATTCTCAGGGAAACTCCATCATTATTTTCAAGCCGCTAACATTAATATGGAACAATTGAATCTTTTTTGAGCCAATGTACCTGTCTGCTTATACAGGATTTTTTAATAATATAAAAGTCTATAATATTATAAGATTTTTTGTCAAATATAATCGGGAATTATCCTTAAGATACTATTCGGCATAATATACATTTGACAGTATCTTTTTAATCGGACGGATATATCTGCCATGGCTGCCATCGGGTTCCGCATAAATGCAAATAGTGCATTTTAAATTCAGTTTCAGCTGGCTTTTATCTCCGGAAGGACCTCGAGCATTACAAGTCTCAGGTCATCAAGGCTCACAGGTTTAACCAGCCTTGCTGAAAATCCATAATCCCTGTAATGCGCCATGACCGGATCATCACTATAACCGCTTGATACAATAAGCGGCAGGCTTGAATTGAGCGCTGAGATCAATACGGCTGCTTTCTGACCACCCATGCCGCCTGATACAGTCAGGTCCATGATAACAGCACTAAAGGACCTGCCGGACTCCATGGATTTTTTTACAGCTTCAATTGCCCTGTCTCCATCCGCGACAGTTTTTACCGAAAATCCCAGGTGAGTAAGCATTCGTTCAAAGGTTATTCTTAAAATCGGGTCATCATCCATGACAAGAATTTTTCCGCTGAATTTTTTCATGGAGTGGGGCCCGTTTGCGGACTGGGAGACCAGTTCATTGACAGCGGGTATATACAGGACCATCAATGTACCCTCTCCGGGTTTTGACTGAACAGTGATATCACCTTCATGTTTTTTAATTATTGAATAGCATATGGCGAGCCCGAGTCCGTTTCCTTTTTCCTTGGTGGTATAATAGGGATCAAAGATGTAGGGGATCTCGGTTGCGGGTATTCCCCGGCCATAATCGCGAATTTCTATCTTTATGCAGTCAGTGAGTATCTTGACCGGTGTTCCCGGGAACCGGTAAATGCTGTTTTCTATCCGTATATCAATAAAGCCTTCTTCACCATTGGTGGCATCGAGCGCATTGATCACAAGGTTCTGGATAACCTGGCTTATCTGCCCTGCATCAACCCGTACATTCATCAGGTTATCCTGAACTGAGAATCTCGGTCTTATCCTTGACCCTGATAGTACAAAATTAGCAGTTTCTTCAACAATCTCCTTTATTGATGCAGTCTCTTTTATGGGCGCACCGCCCTTTGCAAAAGTCAGGAGCTGAAGGGTGAGAGCCTTGGCCCTGTACGCAGCATATTCAATCCCCATCATGCTTTCGCGTTTCGGATCATTCTTCCCTGTGGATTCGATAAGCAGCGATACATTTCCGATTATTCCGGACAGTATATTGTTGAAGTCGTGGGCAAGCCCGCCTGCAAAAATGCCGAGAGAATCTATTTTGCGTGCATTCTCGATCTGTTTCCCCTGGTCAATAAAAAGACGCATAATACTTATCATGCTGAGTATTATGAATAAGGTCAGGCCTAAACAGAAATATGAAAATACCCGACTGCTGAAAAGTCCAAGAGGCTTTTCAAAAGCTGCTAAAATTATATCTGTTAAACCGAAGATTATTGCTATAATAATACCGGCAAGGATCATTCCAAGGTACCTGTATTTCTGATGAAGAATAATATCTGCAACGATAGATGCAATGGTGTAAATTCCGATAAACATGATAATAAGTCCCCGGATATCGTACAACAGCCCGGGTACACCGCGCGAGGCATTCCACGGAGTAACAATAAATTCGGGATTCCTGTTGAAGCCGATAAAGAGTTCAGGACGGATGTATGCTGCAGCAATAAAAAGTACGGTGAGAATAATTCCTGCCCGTGCGATATAGTTGTTTAATCTTCTGTATTTTTTTCCAAGGTCAAGAATCTCGTTCAGGAAAAGTGGGCACATGGGTATGAAAAACAAAACAGACAAAGCCTCAATCCTGTGGAATTCAAGACCCGCCTTTACTGCGCCTGATGAACCCAGGACTATGACCAGAATTTCGCTCCCTGCGAAGGTGAGACCTATGAGCCCGAATAGAATCACCGATAGAAAAAGCCTGCGCCGGATATTTATGTATATATAGATATACATAAGGGTGCCAATGAATGTTATACCCCATAGAAAGGAGAGGAGTATGACCGGCCATAAAACGCTTCCTATGTTAAACGAATAATTCAGAAATATCACCTTTCGTTTTAATGGAAAATTTTCTGAATTAAATATAACATAAAAGACCTGCCTTAGCAAGAGACAGAATTATTTTGTGTATGATGCTGTAAGCCTTTCAACCAGCGCTGAAAAGTGACTTATGGCAGCCTCAACTGGTGCAGGCGAACTCATGTCCACTCCGGCAAGTTTAAGTTCATCAAGCGGGTACATGCTGCCTCCAAGCTTTAGAAAATCCAGGTATGATTTACGCGCTGTTTCACCGTTTTTCATCACCCTGTCCGCAAGGGCTATTGCCGCGGATATGCCGGTTGAGTATTTATAAACATAAAACGCCGAGTAGAAGTGCGGTATTCTTAAACATTCAAGTGTAAGCACGTCGTCAATTACCAGTGAATCGCCGAAGTATGCCTGCAGAAGTTTAAAGTATTCCATGCGTATAACATCAAGGGTAAGCGGCTCGTTGCGTTCAACGATTTCATGCGACCGTTTTTCAAACTCGGCGAACATCGTCTGCCTGTACAATGTTGCACGTATATTGTCGATCTCCCTGTTCAGGATGTAGACAGTCATCCTGGGATCATCTTTATATTTATCAAGCAGGTAGATGCTCAGCAGCGTTTCGTTAAATGTTGACGCGACCTCTGCGACAAAGATTGTATAGTCGGCATTAATGTATGGCTGATTTTTTTTAGAATAGTACGAGTGCATTGAATGGCCGGCTTCATGGATCAGCGTGTACAGGCTGTTGATGTTTGTATCCTCGTAATTCAGGAGGATATACGGAGGCGAATCGTAACAGCCCGACGAGTAGGCGCCGCTCCTCTTGCCGCGGTTTTCATACCGGTCGACCCAGCCTTTATTCAGGCCTTCTTTAAGTATTGACGTATATTCGGGACCGAGAGGGGCGAGCGCAGAAATGCATGTTTCAACTGCCTCGTCATAACTCATGGAGAATTTAACGTCACCCGCAATTGGAACGTAGGTGTCATAAAAGTGAAGTTCGTCAAGACCGAGCGCCTTTTTCCTGAACTCAAAATATTTAAAAAGAGGGGCTGTGTTTTTACGGACTGTATCAACAAGATTGTCATAAACTGAAAGGGGCATGTTATCAGAGAAGAGTGAGGATTCCCTGCTGCTTTGAAAATTCCTCACGCGTGAATAGAACATATCTTTTTTGTTTGAATGCGACAGTGTTTCCGCGATTGTGTACTTAAGCTGCTCATAGGACTTGTAGTACTGGAAGAAGGTATTTTTGCGGACCTCGCGGTCATTGCTCTGTAAAAAAGTGCTGAAGTTCCCGTGGCTCAGTTCGACGTCGTTGCCTTCTGTATCCCTGATCTTTCCGAACTTCATATCGGCATTGTCAAGCTGGCTGAATATCTGCGAAGGTGCGTGTCCCACTTCACCCGACATGGCAAGTATCTGCTCTATCTCGTGGGTGCGGGTGTATGGCCTGTAACGGAGTATTTTTTCCAGGTAAAATGAATAGTCCTTCATTGAACTGTCATTCATAAAGGTTCTGACAAGCGACTCATCCATTGACTGTATTTCGGGTGTTATGAAACTTGAAGCTTCGGAGATGCGCGTGTACAGGTTAACGCTCTTCTGGTACATTGCAAGGTAGAACTGGTTCGATTTTTCCTCGTCGCTCTTAAGGTGGGCGTAGGTGTACAGCTTCTCAAGGTCCCGGGATACGGCGATGTCAAATTCAATCGTGTTCCTGAACTGTTCAAGAGAGGTAGACATCTTCCCGGTGAATACTGCATAGCCGCTTATTTTGTTTTCAAGACTGCCGTAGAGTTTGTCCCATGCGCTGTCGTCAGTGAACAGCGGCGAGAGATCCCATTTATCGCCGGAACTTATATCTTTTCTTTCAGGAATTTCTTTAAGAGCCATGCTTTTCTCCGTTTAACATAATTATTGGTTGCAGTGTGATAAACTAATCCTTTCAGTGATATATATTGAGGTTCGGCCTGGCATGGTCAACAATAAATTGTTTATGGAGCAGATCATGACTTCACAAAAAGACTGGAACCCGGGACTCTACCTGAAATTCCGTAACGAGCGGACGCAAGCTTCGATCGACCTGGTTTCGAGGATCAACGTCGAATCGCCTGGAAGTATTATTGACATAGGGTGCGGCCCGGGAAACAGCACACAGGTCCTGCATGACAGGTGGCCGGAGTGCATCGTGACGGGTCTGGATAATTCCCCTTCCATGATAGCGAAAGCAAAAAATGATTATCCGTCACAGGAATGGATCCTCGGGGATGTGACGGATATTAATCCGTCAGTAAGGTATGACATTGTTTTTTCAAACGCAGCAATCCAGTGGATTCCGGATCATAAAAGGCTGATTGACTCAATGTGGAATATGGTTAACGAAGGCGGTGCAATTGCTGTTCAGATGCCGCTTTACCAGGACATGCCGGTCTGCGGTGTAATCGAACGAGCTGCATCGGAAAGATGGCCGCAGCTTGCGGATGTTATGGATATCTTCACCTTTCATGAGCCGGATTATTATTACGATGTACTGTCATATCTTTCCGATAAAATTGAAGTATGGGTAACTGATTATTTTCACATCATGGACTCGCATAAAAGTATTATTGAAATGATTAAAAGTGCAGGGATGAAACCTTACCTGGATAAACTTGAAAGTGAAAAGGATAAACTTGAGTTTGAATCTGCCGCACTGAGGAATATAAGGGAAGCGTATCCTGCACAGGAAAACGGCAGGGTGATCTTTCCCTTTAAGAGACTTTTTTTTATTGCATATAGATAATAACGCTGATATTAAAGTTCTGATGAAAGATAACACGTCAACCGCTTCCGTGAAAAAACAGGATCGGCATGCGCGCCAGGAGCTGATCATTGATGCCGCGGAGCGTGTGTTTGCAACCAAACCCTTTGACAGGGTGAGCATGCGCGACGTGGCAAGGGAGGCGGGTATAACACACGCGGCAATCTACCGTTACTTCCCTGACCAGCAGGCCATGTTCGTCAGTGCATTCATGCGCGGTTCGGAAAAGGTGATTGCATTTCTCCGGGAACTGGTTGATGACACAAAAAATATAAGCATAGAAAAAGTAACCGAAAAATTTATCGGTTACCTGGTCGATAATGACCTCTATTTCCGCATGATGACTCACTTCATGCTTGATGGTTCACTGGCCGGCGAAATGCTTGAAAAGCTGAATACCGCGGAAAGGGAACTTTTTGACCAGCTCGACAGGTTATTTGTCAGGATGAAAGTCAGCGGAGACACGAGGATGCTGTCGCATGCATTTTTTGCGGCAATGAACGGCGTACTCATTTCGTTCAGGAACTACCCCGGCCGCGACAGGGCCGAGGTAACCGGACATATGATAAAGCTGGGAAAGATTATCGCGCAGAAATTTAAAGGCTGAATCTATTTAATCTCCGCGAGCGCAATGTCCTGGTATGCGTGGAAGAAATTTTTACTGAACTCGTCAAGCCTGCTGCATATTTCAACAGTCTTTTCATCCATAACAAACAGGTTCGGGTGTGCAACAATAGCTTCAAGCTCATCAGAGAACTGTTTTATTAATGCACTATCGGCTCCTGCCAGTACATCGGCAGCAAATTCCGCCGGAGGATACCAGTCCCTGACCTTCTGTATGTCCCTGTGGATCTGTGTCAGCAGAACATTTCGCGGTCCCTCCCACAACTCGTTGATTGCGGAATCCCTGTAAAGCCTGGGCAGTGACGAGAAGTCCTCCATTATTCCATGACCGCCGAATACAGACATCGCCTTGCGTATGACATCTGTTGAATCCATGGACGCAGTAATCTTCTGCAGCATGATCAGCTCACGCACCATGAATTTTTTCTTCTTCATGTCGCCTGATTCGACGGTGTACCCTTCAAGTTCAAGGAAATCCCTGTAGAGTTTGAACGCCCCTGCGGTTGTGCGCTCTGAAAAATTAGTGAGCTCATCAACCTGTCCCTTTAACATGGGAAAATTTCCTATGGCCATGCCGAACGCTTTCCTGAACCCGCTGTATTTCTTTGCCTCACGCGCTGCACGTGTCATGAAAGCAGCAGCAGAGAGCCCCACTGTGAGCCTGGAATATGTGAGAACGATTCCAACCACATTGGCAACCCCCCTGTTAAGGGGACCTACAGGGTAAGCAACGGCGCCGTTAAAAGTAAGCTCGCCGGTTGTGAGTTCGCTTGTCCCCATTTTCCATTTTATGCGGTCTATGGTGTAACCGTTGCGGATCTCTTTTTCCTTGTTCCCGGGGAGCCATGAAGGCATGACAAAAAGGCCAACATCTTCAGATCCAGAAGGTTTTGCAGTTACAACAGCATAGTCGGCGTGCGTGGCCGAGCAGAAGAACTTGCTGCCGTAAAGTTTCCATGTGCCGTTTTCATTAACTGCTTCAAGAACATTGGAGGGAACATCCGATCCCCCCTGTATCTCGGAAAGGTACTGGGCTCCTATTGCCACGTCGCCGTCAATACCCTCGCGGCAATGCTGCAGTATGCGTTTTGTTTCAGGTGTGTCGGCGTACTTGTCAAGGAGCATGACAAGTCCCTCTGTGCAGGTCATCGGGCATGCAACGCAGGCCTCGCCGTTCTGGTAGATCAGGAACATTTTGATCAGTTTTACCCACTCTGATTTTCTGCTGTCGAAGAGGAGTTCACCGAATATCTCCTTCTCGAGCATTTCGGTTTCTTTAGGACGGACAATGCGGTCAATGCGGTTATGGTGACCGTCGTAGTGAACCATGTACGGGCGTTTTTCAGGTACAGCGATCGTTTCGGAAAAGTCCCTCCACCTGTATGATGCTTTCTGTGAAACTTCGCGAGCCTCTTTATCTATTGCCTGCCACTGGCTGCCGGTGAAATGCTTAACTACTTTTTGTATGAAGGTATCATCATTATAGTAGTTTACGTTGTTTCTCCAGTCAAGGTACTCGTTAAAGTTGTACGGATTATTGCGCTCGGGGAAAGACATGCTGCCTCCTGGAATCTGCGGATTCTGCCTGTAGTTTTTATATGGATGGGAATAAAGTTACCAGTGGTAACTAAATGTCAATCATTATTTAAGGCTGCCGGATTTGACCAAGCCTGTCCATGAGCATCTTTTTCAGCGAGAGCAGGTCTTTCTCGAAAAGCTTAATTTCTTTTTTATGTTCCTGAATCTCGGTGTATTTTTTTTCAACGTAAAAGAGGCTCTTTTCAATCTGCTGTTTTTCATTATACTCGGCGTCTGCCATGCCTATCATCTCGGCGATTTCATCCAGGGTGGCACCGAACCTTTTTCCCCGCAGGATAAGCTTAAGCCTGCCCCGTTCCCGGTGTGTGTAGAACCTCTGGTTTCCCGTTGTACGCGCAGGCGACAGCAGGCCCTTCTCCTCGTAAAAACGGATGGTAGAGGTGCTTATTTCAAGCTCTGCAGCAAGTTCGGAAATAGTGAATGTTTCTTTGTCCATTAATGTTTCCTTTGAGCAATTAATTGCAAAAACTCTTGACATGTCAATAATTAAAGTTAACTTTAACTTAAATTATTTTAACGGTTGCAGATATATTTATTTAGCGGCCGCATGGAGCCCTGGAACGCAAGCAGCAGTTCCCCGGAATTTTTTTCTTAAAAAAACATAATCAAGAGGAGATAAAACATGTTTGATTTCGCAATGACCAGTGAGCAGATAAAACTTAGAGATGAGGCGAGGGCTTTTACCAAATGGGTCCCGCGCGAGATGATTCTTGCAATGGATGCCGAGGAGATACAGTTTCCCCGTGAATACCTGGTCGAATGCGGAAAACGCAACCTTCTCGGGATAAGGCTGCCTAAAGAGTACGGCGGCAGGGGACTTGGCTGGACAGAGGATGTAATGGTCGCAGAGGAGATAGGTGTGGCAAGTTATTCCCTGGCCTGTATATGGGGCGTAGGTGCCGACATAGTATGCGAGGCAGTTATCAAGTACGGGTCAGAGGAGCTGAAACAGGCGATCGTTGTTCCACTGCTCAAAGGTGAAACTTTTGCGGCAGAGTGCCTGACGGAGCCGCGCGGCGGTTCGGACTTTTTTGGTGCAACAACAAAGGCGCGTAAAGACGGGAGCGACTGGATAATAAGCGGGCAGAAACGGTTTATTGTAGGAGCAGAGGGCGCGGACTGGTTTATGCTGTACGCAGTTACTGATCCTTCAGCACCACCTCACAAGCGAATGACATGCTTCATGGTTCCCCGCACAAAGGGTGTCGAATCCAAATACATTTACGGTCTCATGGGTGTGCGCGGCGGCGGAGCGGGCAGGCTTATACTTGATGAGGTGCGTGTTCCTGAGCGGTATGCTCTTAACGGGGTACACAATGGTTTCGACGTATTCATGACAAACATGGTCCCTGAAAGACTGGGAACTGCCGCAATGACTATCGGTTCAGTACGTCCCGCGCTGGAGATTGCGACAGGTTACACTTCACGCAGGAAGGCCTTTGGGCAGAAGATAATGGATTTCCAGGCCGTTGGTTTTAAGGTTGCGGACTGCGCAATGACCATGGACGCAATGCGGTCAATGGCATACACCACTGCACTGGCAATTGACTCTGGAAAGGCAAGCGCGGGAAGAATAAGGAGAATGGTTTCGCAGACCAAGAAGTTCATCACCGAGGGTTCATGGCAGGTGGTAAACAACTGCATGCAGGTCATGGGGGGTATAGGCTATACCAACGTATTCCCTATCGAACGCATACTGCGCGATATACGGCTGTCAATGATCTGGGTAGGCACAAACGAGATTATGCAGTACATTATCCAGACTGAATGGTACAAGGAATACGAAAAGAGCAGGAAGGATACATCTGTACGCGATGTTGAACTGGATGCAGTTTCAGCATATGAGACTGAAGAAAAGGTCTATGAATAAGGCCCGGCTGTAATATTCTCCCGGTGCAGGGAAAACACTAAGGAAGTTGATTGACAATGAATTATAAGGGAATTATTTTATAGTCCCGGCACCAGGAGAATTCAATTAGTGGAGAATTTTAATGAAAAGAATACCTGCCCTGTTCATATCAGTTCTTGTTCTTATCCCTGCTGCGGTCCTTGCGCAGAGTAAAAATCCCATTGAGGAAGGATGTAAAAACTGGGTAAAGATGTTCGGTTTGTATTACCAGTCCGGGGAATCATCCGGTTCAGTTTCACAGGAGATTGTTCCTGATGGCAATATTGATTTTGCCATTAAGGGCAGGATACTATATATAAACGGCAATAAAATTTCATCTCCATGGGACCTGCAGGAGGTAATAAGGTCAATCGGTCGATACGACAGGGTCGCCAACCTGGCAAATAATATATACACCTATGACAGTAAGGGGGTTCTTGTCTACGAGGCACCTGGTTATGGAAAGGTTTCGGAGATTAATATTTCATTCATCGTTGATCGTTATGATTTTTCCGCAAAGTCGGGATTTACCGGTGCTTTCAGTGTTGATAATTTCAGGTATAACGAAAAGTCGACTATAGATGAAGTAAGGAAAAATCTTGCTGCATATAAAATTGAGAAGGGCATCGGCGACAGTTACAGAGTCAGCATGGGGGGGATTTACATCTACTTCACTTATGATTCTGCAACCGGCAGGCTTATTTACGTTTCATTCGGCACAGAGAAATAAAAAATCCGGATTCCCTGGAGCGTTATTTAAGCAACTGGTCCAGTTCCCTTTTGATAATTTCTGCAGCCTCGCGTGGTTTTTCCAGCGGGAAGAGGTGTCCTCCGGGCGATGCGCGCAAAGTAAACCCGTGACGTTCTGTAAATTTATTCAGTGATTTCATGTGAACAGCGCGGCTGTTCTCCCCGTATATAATGCATCCGGGTACACCCCTGATTTTATTATACCTGCTGATATTATCCGGCATGGTCTGGAATATCCTGACCTCAGTCTCCACATCGTATGCAAGCGAAACTCCCCCTGGCCCTTCAACTGTCCCGCACCTGATGTAGTCCTCAAGGCTCTGCGGATCAAAGGCGCGGAACAGGGACTTGCTTTGAAAATAGGCCCTTGCAGTTTCCATATCAGCCCAGTACCTCTTTCTGCCCGAGGACTGGCGGGCAGGTGTAAACCTGTCGGCTATGCCTGTAAATTTCATCAGCCTGAAAACAAGTCCGGCACTCCCCCAGAAAAAGGGAGGGTCCAACATTATTACAGCCCTGAAAAGGTCGGGCCGCTTATGCGCTGCCATGAATGTTACTATACTGCCCAGTGAATGGCCTGCCCCGATTACAGGCCTGTCGGCCTTCTTCTCGACATGGGCAATAAGCTCGTCGGCCAGGTTTGACCAGTTGTTGTTAACAGGATAATCAACGCTGTGGCCCAGCCTGTCTACCGCTATGATCCTGTAATCCCTGGAGAAGCAGTCCAGCAATACCCGGTAGCTTTCGCCTGGAAAACCGTTTGCATGGGCAAAGTGCAGTATTTCTCCTGATGGCGAGGGCATTATTCTTCAGGCATGGAGGTTTTTTTTATAAAGTAGAGAACCGTAAAAGTTATATAAAACGATAGGTTAAGAATCATCAGCAGCACCAGGACGATCGCGGATGATTTATCATTGCCGTAAAAATGATCAATAGCCACAATAATTGAAGTATAAAAAATACTGATAAAAAAAGCTATAAAGCTTGCATTAAGCACTATTTTAAGAGACTGGGCTGAGACAGGATGCCGGATAATAGCCTTGAACAGGACGAATGATACAAGCATAAGAGTTGTAACAAGGATATACTCAAGTATGAAATAGAATATCATGGGAACCTCCGCTGAACTATTATCAGGCTCGGCATTTCTATAATATAATTATCGATTAAGTCAAGTTTTTTATAATTATCCAGCTAAGTTTGTAATAATTGGATTTACAATAAAGTTGATTTATATATTTCTAATTTTTATCATTAGAGAATATGAATCTGGATTTTAAGCAGCGGAACAATGATATCTCAGCAGAAAAAAATAATTTTTAATAAAATTGAAAACAGGGAAGCTGTAAGGATAAGTTTTAAATATGCCTCTGATGACATGCTTATACTGATTAATTCAATACTTGCAAGGGTCCTGATACGCAATGACCAGCTCTATCTTATGAATTCTCTCCTGACCATGGTAAGGGAACTTGTTGTAAACGCCCTCAAGGCAAATGCAAAGAGAATATACTTTTCCAAAAAAAACCTGGATATAAATAATCCGGAGGATTATCTGAAAGGAGGGATCTCTTTTAAAGAGGAGATTATTGGTGATTTTGATTTTATCAGGGGGGATATTATACAGGGTGAATTTTCAGTCAGCCTGAGTATAATTCCCGGTGAAGATAATACAGTAATCTCTATCAGGAACAACGCGGCCATTCTGCCTATAGAACAGCAAAGGATCAATAAAAGGCTGGCCCTTGCAGCTAAATGTGAAAATTTTGCTGATATTTATAATGAAATTGAAGATGATACAGAGGGGGCCGGGCTCGGGCTTGTTCTTATAATCATGTTTATAAAGAGCCTGGGGCTTCAGGTCTCGGCTTTCGGTATTTCAAGTGATGATGATTCCACCATCTCGTCGATAACAATTCCCTCCAGGCTTAAACCGGCTGAAGTAACTACTCCGGTTAAGAAGCATATACTTAAAGAAATAGACGGTATACCAACATTCCCGGATAATGTCATCAAGCTGCTTAACATGTGCGCGTCGGAAGAGGCATCTATTGATGAGATTGCCCTGGGGATAAAAAGGGATGTTGCCCTTTCAACGGATGTGCTGCGGTTATCCAATTCAGCGGGTTTCATCACTACTAATAAGGTTGATGATATCGGTGTAGCCATTCTCAAGATCGGTCTGAAAAACGTCAGGTCGATCCTGATCGCAAGCACTGCAAGAAAGATACTGGAATCGAGATTTAAAATGTTTGAGGAAATCTGGGAGCACTGCAACCGTACCGCTTATTATTCAAGGATGATCCTGGTAAAAAAGAAAAAAAGCAGGGATGCTGAAAACGCGTACATGGCCGGGCTCCTTCATGACCTGGGGCAGATAATACTTATGTCTGTTGACATGAACTCAATCAAAAAGATTTCATACATTACCAGGGACAGGGGAATCATTAATTCAACTGTAATGGAGGAGATTGCCATCGGGATCAGCCATGCAGAGATCGGTGCCATGGTGGCGGAAAAATGGAAATTCCCGCAGATGCTTGTGGATATTATCAGGTTTCACCATTCCCCGCTGCGGATTTCGCCTGAATACAGTGAGACAGGGTATGCTGTATATCTTGCCAATATGCTTTGCGGTATAGAAAAACATAAGTACTTCTTTAGTTATCTTGAAGACCGGGTACTGGAGTTTTTCGGGATAAATTCAGAAAAAGACCTGGCGGAACTTCACGCGTCACTCAAATCAGAGTATGACGATATTCAGAAACGGCGGTAGCAGGCAATTGCCGCGTTGTAAACTGTCTTCACAGCGACATTATATTCAACAGCCTGTCTCCTGCAGTCTTCGTATTCAGGTGAAACTGTAACAGTTTCACCGTTATATTCATGGACCTTAACTCTTACCGGGCCGAATTCAGTATCAACCTCAATGTTTTTCCTTTCAAGTATAACACGTGATATTTCCCTGTACCTGATTCCCGAACTTGTTGTCTCCCTGAATATTTCGCTCATCAGGGCCTCACGGTTCTCCGGTGCAGTGAGTACTTTCAGTATATGCCCGGGCCTGTTTTTTTTCATGAGCGCCGGGATAACGGTCATATCAATTGCGCCCTTTGCGTAGAGGGAATCGAAGATGTGTGAGAAGAGTTCGGGATTCATGTCGTCAATGTTTGTTTCAAGTTCAATAATACGTTCTTCAAATCCGCGGGCAGTGTTAATCTCTCCGCGGAAAACACGGAGCATGTTTGGAAACTCAAAGTCCATGGAGCCTGCACCGTAACCTGAAGCTGTAAGATCCATGTACGGCATTGAACTGCTTCTGCCGCAGTAATGTTTAAGTATGGCAGCACCCGTAGGTGTGGCCAGTTCGGCCATAGTGCCGGTTGAATAGGCAGTCATCCCTTCAAGTAGAAGCGCCGTGGCAGGTGCAGGCACAGGGAGTATCCCATGCGCTGTTTTTACTGTACCTGAACCGGTATTGATCCCCGAACAATATGCCCGGGGTGAGCCGGCAGCCTTCATTCCTATCGCAGCTCCGCATACATCAATGATGGAATCAACAGCGCCGATTTCATGGAAATGAATTTTGTCAATATCAACACCGTGTACCTGTGCCTCTGCACGGCCAAGCAGCGTGAATATCGCGCACGCGTTCTCCCTGACTTCAGGGTCAAGCGATGATGAATTTACCAGGGTTATAATGTCGTTGTAGTTCCTTGCATGCTGTTGTGTGTTTACCTCAACGCGGAATGCCGTGCCCGAGATTCCCTGTTTTATTATTTTTTCTGCCGAAAGGGAGTATCCTGAAAGTCCAAGTTTTTTCAGTTCACCCTCCAGCAGCGCCGGCTCAAAGCCTGAATCAATCAGTGAGCCGAGAATCATGTCGCCGCTTGCGCCGGCAAAACAGTCAAAGTAAAGAATTTTCATGCGCCCCTCCCTGTGATGACTGCGGCGAGGTACCCTGCGCCGAAACCGTTGTCGATATTCACTACCGCAACACCGGGAGAGCAGCTGTTGAGCATTGTAAGGAGTGGAGCGATGCCGCCGAAGCCTGCACCGTAACCTGTGCTTGAAGGCACTGCAATTACAGGGGACTTCACCAGTCCTGCCGCGACAGCAGGGAGCGCGCCGTCCATTCCCGCAACTGCAATTATGACGGATGCTGACCGGAGCAGTTCTGTTTTATCGAGGAGGCGGTGGATCCCGGCTATGCCGGCATCGTAAAGCTTTTCAACAGCACATCCCATGGAAGATGCTGTGACTGCCGCCTCTTCAGCGACAGGGATATCGGTTGTTCCCGCTGTGATGACAAGTACTCTGCGTTCGGGTGAAGGTTCAGGGAAGGTGCCGATTGATATAATACATGCCTGTTCATGCCAGGCAATGTTTTTGAATTTCCCGGCAAGTTCAAGGTAGAGGCTGTGCGATGCTTTCGTGGCAAGAACCATCTGCCCGTTCCCGGACATTACACGGGCGATTTCAAAAACCTGCTGCGCTGTTTTACCTTTCGAGTAGATAACCTCGGGAGCGCCCCGTCTGAGCTCCCTGTGTGTATCTACCTTTGCGAACACCAGGTCTTCGTAAGGGAGCGTCGAGAGCGAATTAACCGCATCATCAACGCTCAGGCTGCCTGTTTTTACATTTTCCAGGAGCATCCGAAGTTTTTCACTATTCATCCGCTGACTCCTTGATACCTGTATTCATACTTCCCTGCCTGTACCCCTCAAGGTCAAGAGTGACATATTCAAAGCCTGCTGATTTAACAGCGGTTATAACCTGCTCTCTTGCTGCATCCCCGGCCAGCTGTGCTACAGACCCGGGCTCAACCTCTATTCGCGCGATATTGCCGTGCGCGCGTATCCTTACCTGCCTGACTCCAGATGACTTTAACTTTTCCTCTGCAGCATGAATCCTCTGCAGAAGGTCAGCGTCGAGGGACGTGCCGTATTCAATACGGGTTGCCATGCATGACGATGACGGCCTGTCATAACCATGCAGGTTCATTGTACGCGAAATTTCAATTATATCTTTTTTATTCATACCTGTGTCGATGAACGGGCTTGAAATGCCCAGCTCTTTCAGCGCCTTCATGCCCGGCCTGTAGTCCGAAATATCGGCTGTGTGTGATCCCTCAATTACATGGCAGATGTTCCGGCTTCGCGCGTGATCCAGTATCGCGTTGAAGATTAACTTTTTGCAGTGATAACAGCGCATCCTGTCATTCCTGATAAATTCAGGGCATGCGCTGAAGTCTATGTTAATAACTGAAAGACTGATGTCATTACTCTTTGCGTAATCGATGGAACAGGATATTTCTTTATCGGGAATCATCATCCCTCTGACCGTTACGGCATCTGCTGAACTTCCGAGCGCATCGTGTGCCGCGTGCAGAAGCAGGGTGCTGTCAACGCCTCCTGAAAATGCGACACAGACGCTCTTCATGCTGCGTATGCGTTCAACAAGGTTAGTGTAGAGTTCACGCATGTTATTCATAATTGATGATGTCCAGGGATCAGTACCTTAACGTAAGGCTTATGCCGTATACAGGGCTGCCTGAGCTGTCAAGGGTAAAGAGCGGCTGCGGGATTATGTATTCATCGACAGTCTCTCCGCATTCAAGGTCTGTTCCTGTAAGGAGGGTATGGGTAATCTCAATGATTTTGGATACTGCAAGGATGCTTCCGTAGACCAGGGCACGGTCAGTATTACGTTCCCCTTTCCTGTATGTACCGGAGATTTCATCGTAGTATTCCGGCTGGGATATTTCGCGGAGGGTCATGTACAGCAGCGCGTTGTTTAAGTGAAAGTAAAAGTATCCCCAGCCCCTGTGCCCTTTATAGAACTGGCCGCCGCCGTTACTCACAAGTACAAGGTAGCCTGCAGTGAGGTTCGATCCAAGGAATCTCTGGCGCCCTATAAAGAGCGATGCCTCTGCCAGGTACTGGTGAGCGTAAGCGTCAATGAAAAGAGGCATACCCCCTGCAAGCAGCATGTACCAGGCGAAATAGTTTGTTGCCCGGTCATCCCTTGTGATGTCATGTCTTTCTTTTTTCAGGTTTTCCGGTGAATCGATAAAACCCTTTGCTTCAAGGTACAGGTAAGGCCACACGTTAACAGTCCATAGGCCCATGCCGGCCCAGTCGCCAAAGGTGTAGTAACCGAAAGCCGGCGCGGCAAAAGGCATGGTGGCGCTTGCCAGGGGAGTAGAGAGTATGATGAATAACGTGTCATATATGTTTGCTTTCTGAAAGACTATCTCGTGTTTCCGCTCTGCGTAGTAATCCTCAATACTTTGCGCCTGTGAAAAAAAGTCAGAGAGTATGAACGAATCCGCACTGATATCACCTTCAACGGATTCAACAATGCCTTTATTGATCGAGCATTCCCCGGAATTTTTTATTCTGCCTGAGTTATCGGTATAATAGATGTTGTATCTCCCGGTAACCGGTGAATCAGCAATATAACCCTTCTCTTTTTTTAAGAGCGGGCTTGCGCATGTGAAGGATCTTAATGTTGAAGTAATAAAAAGACCTGCGTTCTCTTCACAGATAAGGCTGAACTCACGTGCATTGAGGCTTCCCGTAACAGGGATATGGATAGTTTTTGATAAAACAAGCCTGCCGTTCAGCGGCTGACCTGTACCAAAAGATTTAAGCGTGACTGATATATAATCGCCCCTGTCTTCAACTTTTCCGGTGATCATCAGCTTAATCTCTGCGTTCGAGGCAAAGCGGAGCATGCAGGTCTCTTCAAAGCAGGCGTTCTTTTCAATCTCCCGGCTGATAAGACCCTGGTTTACAGTTTCAAAACCGTATTTTTTCAGTATTTCAATGCTGTGCTGTTCAAGGAGGACTGAGACGGCATGTGCCCGCTGCGAGTTATATGAAATGTATGATACAGCCGCAAGGGGCGCGCTCTGTGCCGCCTTAACGGTTATAAACAGGAGGATAATCAGGGATAACTTTTTCATACAGGATTTCATTTATCCCGTGATGTTATAGCCCTGTCATAAAGCGTGTCAAATAAAAAAGATCAGTACCGCCTGAATACTGCTGCAAGTTTACCAAGAATAGAGAGGTCCCGGCATTCAATCGGTTTATATGCGCTGTTCATTGGTACAAGTTTTATGGCGCTGCCTGCTTTGCTGAAGATTTTGAGCGTAGCCTCGTCTTCAAGGAGCGCGGCGATTATTTCACCGTTATTTGCGGTGTTCTGTTTTTTTATTATGGCTATGTCGCCGTCAAGGATTCCGCCTTCGATCATGGAGTCCCCTTTTACGTTCAGGGCGAAATATTCACCGTTTGTGAACATCGATTCAGGGAAAGTGAGGTAATCCTCGATGTTTTCTTCTGCGAGTATGGGTGAACCAGCTGCAATTCTGCCAAGTAAAGGTATACTTATACCGGAAGATGCTATATCAGCTGTATGGCTTTCATTAAGAACAACAATAGCTCTTGACTTGTTCTGTTCTGTGCGGATGTAGCCCTTCTTTTCAATGGCCTTCAGGTGGTCATATGCCCCTTTTACTGTAATGCCGAAACTGTCGCCGATCTCCCGTACAGTAGGGGGAAACCCGGAATCAATAATCTTCTCTTTGATAAATTGAAAGATTAACTGCTGTTTGTCGGTCAAATCCTTGCTCATAATCACCTGCCTTATATCTAAACATAGGATAAGCATACATTTGTGGAAGTCAAGAAAAAAACGGGGTACTGAAGGATTTTTTTGGAGGGCTCTGATCCCTGGTGTTCGGAATGTCAAATCAGTATCATTCCTGTCAACAAGGCATGGCTCCGCCGCTTCTCAGTTCCTGATGAGCCCTTTTTTTACGATAATCTCCCTGTTATGCCGCGAAATATACTGTTCAGGATGCCCTGGCCAGCTTTTGATACCCCGGGGGGAGGTCCAGGCCGGTATTTTTTCCATTCAGAAGCATGCCCTGTCCCTGGACAGTGTTGATACGGAGCGGGTAGCCGGAGTGACGGTTAGATAACCGTATATTTCTTTTACCATGCGCTTCCTGTACCTGTGCGCCTGTTCTGATCCTGGCGTTCATGCAGTCTGACATGTAAAGGTTGAAGCCGCTGATGCTCCTGCCAAGCCCTGATGCCCTGAAGTTATACAGTCTTTTTGTTTCATCAGGGAGGGCTCTCCATGACGCGGATGCCTCTGCAAAACGCATCCTGTTTGCCTGCTGGTTCTTTGTCCTTGGATTACTGGGAATTACCCTGCACCTTGCGCATTTGATCCCCTTCCAGTTATAAATAATCAGGTCACCTGATCTGCCGTGCATATTCTCGTATTCACGTGTTAGGACTATTTTCATACAGGTTCCTCCTGTGTGTTGATACAGTATATACGTTTTTAATCGAAGCCAGGCGCGAAAAAAATTATTATAAACGCAGAAAAACCGGTTTTTACATCAATGCTCTATATTCAATGAATTGATATGTCAGCAGTTTACGGTATTTTTACCATAGTATTGCAGTGAGGGCAGTTTAACACCAGGTTATCTTTTCAGGAAAAAGCGTTAAACCTCAGAGAATATTATACCAGAACTCAGAAGTTTACCGGACAGCTTGAATATTATCGGAATGTCAAATCAGTCTCATTTTGACAATATTTATTCAATACGATTTGTTTAAATTAGATTTGTGCCGCCTTAATCTTAACCAGTACAGGCCGCACCAATACATCTCACTAAAAGTCCGGTCATCGAGTGTCGCTTGAAATGCATTCAGTATCCTGAACTGCAACAAGGCGGTGTACCGAGATGCCAGCTCAAAGCAGAAAATCCAGGTTAACACCGGTATTGTACCAATGCTGCGTTGCATAAATTTTTCGCAGCAGCGTAATGCATTACGCTGCTACAGAGGATTACAGGGTGCGGCCGGAATAATGCATGAACCTGTTTTAACTTGTAATGTTCCCAGTGAAGCCATTTTCCTTGCGATATATTAAAAATTCCATTAACTACTTCGATTCCCTTATTATCTTTACCTGATTTTCAGAAATATTTCATGTACCCTAACTGCACCAGGGGGATTATGTGTGTGTTCTTCTCCTCGTACCTGGCGCTGAAGTCCTTCCCGTACGCGGCGCCCAGCTCAAGGTAAAAATTATAGAATACAGCATGTACACATGGCCCGACATAGAAGAGCGTCAGGTCGCTTTCAGGCGAGCCCTCATCTGAAAAGCAGATGGTGCCTCCAGCTACTGAACCTGCCAGCATTATATCGCCGCGTTCAAAAAGGATGCAGTCAAGGTTAAGCTGGAAGAGCGCGTAGAACAGGCCTGAATCCTCCTCGATATCAGAACTGGTATCGTCTGTTTCACCTGACAGCCACACGTCAGCCAGGTGCAGCATTGATATGGATCCCTGTATGCCGAAAGTATCCCCGTAATAACCAAGGTTAAGGTTAACCAGGCCAGGAGTGCCAAGAGTAAATCCGGCAACAGCCCCTTCACTGTAAGAAGGTGCGCTGCAGCAGAATACAAAGGTTAATGTTATTAAAATTTTTTTTATGAGTCTGATCATGTTTTGTTTAGCGGTCCTTCCAGTTCCACCATTTAAGGAGTTCAGGGTTATGCTTTTCATGTTCTGCAAAGTAAACCGCGCAACGGAAAACGTAAAGCACGCAGCGGTCAATGCGGGTATTCCGGATCGTGCATAAAGCGTCGTACATAATCTCGGGATTTTTACCCCTGAGGTCCGCGATTCTGTTTATGCCAAGGTCAATAAGATCCCTTTCCATCGATGGTCCTATACCGGGTATGGTTCGGAGTTCTGAAACTGAAGATTTTTTCATCTGCGGGTTATTTGCCAAGGCGCTTTGCATTCTTCAGGGCATTGTCGCGCCATTTCCCCTGGTAGCCGATTTTAGTAAGGGTGTCGTATGATTTGCGGTAGTATTCGCCTGCAAGCTCCTTCTGCCCCAGGTTCTCGTATACGCCCGCAAGGTTCGACTGCAGCACTCCATAGGCAACGGTCTCCTGGAGCTTTATGCCGTCATAGGCCTGCTTTGCCTGCATGAAGTAGTCGAGCGATTTATCGTACTGCAGCTGCGATGAGTAAACTATTCCTATATTGTTCAGGATAGTTGCGTATCCGTCGGACTTCTGCAGTGAAAGTCTTTCACGCGTGTTTTTTGCGACCATGAAATATTCAAGGGCTTTGTCCGGATCGCCTTTAGAGATAGACGCCAGTCCCATGTTGTTCATGAGCGAGGCATAACCGTCACTGTTCTGCAGCCCGAGATCCAGAAGGATTTTTTCAGCGCGGGTATAATATTCAACAGCTTTATCTCCGTCACCTTTGCTGCGGTAGAGGATTCCCATGTTGCTAAGGGTGTCGGCATAGCTGATTGTGTTTTGAAGTCCAAGCTTCTCCCGTATTTCAAGGGATTTTGAGTAGTATTCCATGGCCCTGTCGTGCTCACCCTTATAGCGGTAAACTTCACCGGTGTACTGGAGAACCCTTGCATAGTCGTCACTCGAAGTTCCGCCGCTTTTTTCCAGCATGGATGCTGCGCGCGCAAGGTAATCCAGGGCTTCGGGGAACCTGTTCAGTATGCTCCCCGCAGTATGACCGGCTTCTATTAACGCATCGGCATACCCGGGATCAATCTCTGCAGCCTTGAGAAACATGCTAAGCGCGGCATCGGGATTCGAGTCGCGCAGTTCAAGGCCCTTTGAGTATAATTCATAAGCTTCACGTTTGGGCTTATAGCCGGATTCGATCTTTTTTATTTCATCGCTGCTGAACTTTACCTGCGTTAAATTTGATGTTTGAATTTTTTCCGCTTCAGTCATGAGCCCTGTTACAACCCTGTCCTGCAGTTCAAATATTTTCTCAGTAGTTCCATCGAGTTTTATAGTGTTTTCAATCTTTGTTGTTTCAACGTTAAGCAGCCTGGCATTTATGCGTATGACACTTCCCGAAACCTGTATGGAGCCTGTAAAAACAACATTTGCGCCTATCACATTACCTACTTTGACCACAGTTGATTCATCGAAGAGACCGGTCATTCCAAGCTCCATCTCCCTTATGGCTTTTTTCCTGTCTTCATCTGAGAACACGCTGACCGCATTGATGTTATGAAGGTCCGAGATTACCGTGTCCGTGAGGCCGGCAGCGATCCATGAAAAGTTTGTATCGCCGTCAAAGCGGAAAGGGTATACCAGTATATTCATCTTTGCCGGGGTTGTCCGGGTGAACACCGGCTGCGAGAGGATTAGTGATGCAAACGCAATGAGGGTTAGCAGGGAAATTTTTTTTCTGGCCATGATGGTCTCCGGGAATATTGTGGTAATACAGGTTCTGATTGTTGAAATGATACAGAGCTTTTAGTATGATGTCAATAGAATAATGAAGGTGTGATTACTACATAATTTGTTTTATATGATTGATGTTTGATTATAAAATGTTACACTGTGCTGCCTGCCCCCTGTCCCCGGAGGGGGCACGTAACTGAAAGCAATTAGTGATTCAAGGAACAGGAATTAAATTTTTTTATTGTTGAGCTGGCAAAAGATGTTCTAAATAGTATAGAGCTTGTTTAGAATAGGAGTAAAGAATATTTATTATAAGAATAATTCCGGATACGTGCCCCCTTTGGGGGACAGGGGGCTTTCCGGTGAAAAGGGAATGCAATATAGCCAATAATCCCGGATGATAATGAAAACGTGAAAGATAAAAAATGATATAAATGACAAGAGGAAAACGGAATGTACAAACCTGAAAATTTTGAGAGTAAGAAAATCGATCTGAATAAGCTGCTCGATCTGATAAAACCAGGCAACAGGATATTCCTTACAAGCGGGCCCGCGATCCCTACCCTTTCAGCGAGGGAACTGGTGGCTTCAGAGAGGCTTAGAAACTATGACCTCGAGGTTATTCAGCTTTTTTCCGCAGGTGAGGTATTCAACGCGAAATTATGCGAGCAAAACCATATAAGGCTTAAAACCTTCAGAAGCGGGCAGACTGTGTCCGAGGAGATCTTTGACGGCAGGCAGGATTATATTCCGGCAAACCTTGTTGAGATCCCCTATATCTTTGCTACAAAGGCAATAGAGATCGACATCGCAGTAATTGCAACATCACCTCCTGACAAAAGGGGATACATGAGCCTTGGTGTCGCGGTTGATGTTGTTGACACGTTGATCAAGAACGCTGCGGTTGTTGTGGCAGAGGTAAATCCAAACATGCCTGTGACAAACGGTGAATCATCAATACACGTTGACCAGGTGCAGTACGTGATCATGAGCAATGAACCCCTTCTTGAACGGGAGCAAAGGCAGTACGACCAGATACATGAAAGGATAGGCTGGCAGGTAAGCAACCTGATACAGGACGGGTCAACAGTGGTGCTTCACGTGGGAAGAATCTTCGACGCAATAGCCGTGCATCTCCAATCGAAGAAGAACCTGGGAATTCTTACAAATGTAATTTCGGACTGGGTGATCGGCCTTGTCGAGGCCGGGGCGATATCCGTTGACAGGAAGAGGGAGAACGGAGGTCAGATATCAACGAGTTACTGCTACGGTTCCAGGGAGTTGTACGATTACGTCGACAGGAACCAGCTATTCGGATTCTACCCCGTGGCGAAACTGTCTAACCCGCTTACCATAAAGGATATTCCCAGGCTTATCAGCATCATGAACATTGAGAAGATCGACATCACCGCTTCATCGGTTCTTGTGTACGAAAGGGACGACCTGCTTTCAGGCTACGAGAGTAAATTCAACTTCGCAGCGGGGACCGCTTTTTCAGGAAGCGGAAGGGTGCTCTATGTACTGCAGTCCCTTGACCAGAACGGGCAGAGCAATATTGTAATAAAACATGACAGGGAGAATTACCGCATCAGGTCAACACTCAGCGCGGCGCGTTATGTTGTTACCGAGTACGGCATTGCCATGCTTTTCGGAAGGTCAATCAGGGAGAGGGCAATGGCGCTTATTGAGATCGCGCACCCTGACCACAGGGAGGAGCTGTTTAACCAGGCGAAGGAGATGGGAATTATCTACGCTGACCAGATATACAGGTCAATAGCTGCAAATTACCCTGCAGATATTGAGACGATCAGGACATTCAGGGACGGGCTTGAACTGAAGATCAGGCCTATACGCGCGTCGGACGAGGACGGGATGCGCAGGCTGTTTTACAAGTTTTCGGACGAGGCAAAATACTACAGGTATTTTACAAACGTGAGGGTCATGCCCCACAGGAACATGCAGCAGTACCTGAGCGTGGATTACGATAAAATTCTTTCGGTTGTGGCAGTTCACCAGCAGGGTAACATTGAGAGGATTGTGGCAGAGGCACGCTACGCCGCGTACCCGGACGGACTATCATCAGAGATGGCATTCCTTGTTGACGAGAACTACCAGGGGAAGGGGATCGCTACGTTTATGGCGAACTACCTGATAAAAGTTGCACGCGAGCGCGGAATAAAGAAACTTGTTGCATCGGTTCTGGCGCAGAATACAAAGATGCTCACTGTTTTTGAGAAGGTTTCGGTTACGCCGGTTAAGCACTACGATGGTGATACGATCGAGCTTGAGTTTGAGCTGTGATCACCTTCGGTGACTGACCAGCCATTCCCTGACCCAGTACTCTTCGACAAGTCCCGATTTGACAAAGGGGTCACCCTTGCATATCTCTTCAGCCGCAGCCAGGCCTGGTGCTGAAAAGGTGAGCATGCCGCCGCTCCGGTCCTGAAACGGACCGCCCGAAAAATTGGCCGGGGCATGTTCTTTCCAGTAATCTATCTGTTCGGGAATGAGCGTTTTAAGCCTGGCCGGCTCAAATTTCATGAAATAGCAGAATGTAAATATTTTTTCCATAAAGTCTCCTTGAATATACGTGTATAAGCTGGTTTTTTTAAAGCATTCCGGTTCACTGTTATACTGTCCGGAACCGGTAACTGCAATAGACAAAGTGATAATTATAAAAAGCAAGCAGCAATATTTTTTATATGCTTTTTTCTGTAAGACAATTCTCATTCATATTATTTCAAATTCTGCTTCTCTTCTTCGCCATCTTCGATTTTTTCAGTTCTTGTAACTGTGCATTTTAAATCAGTGGTAAGTGTTTCACGCAGGTTAAGTTCCGACTTTGTGGTAACGGTCTTTTTCAGGTATGCGTCTTTCGCGGATAAACTTCTGCTCTCCATTAGAAAGAGACTCATTCCTGAAATAGTCAGTATTACTATGATGTTTCTGATCAGTTTAAGGCTTCGGGTGAAAAGTGATTTCATGGTATCCTTCGGCGACTTAGTGGATAATAGAAGTAATATATAGCGTGAGGTTCCTGTCAAATAATAATGAATTTTTCATGTTCAAGAGACCTGTGCTATTTTTATGTCAAGTTCCCTGAATCCCCTGAACACAAGGTAGAGCACAAATATGCCCGTAAGAAAGTCTGAAACAGGCGAGGCTATCCATATGCCGTTGATTCCAAAAATCCCGGGAAGAATAAGAAGTATGGGGATAAGGATCACGACCTGGCGCAGCAGGGTAATCGCAGCGGCAACCCCGGCCCTTCCCGTTGCCTGGTAGTAATTGCTTGTGACAATCTGGAAGCCCACAATGGGCATCATGGCCATGAATATTCTTATACCAGGAACTCCGATACGCAGCAGTTCAGGGTCACTGTTGAATAGCCTGATAATTGAAGCCGGAAAAATTTCACTTATAAAGAATCCCCCGATAGAAATAACAGAGGAGTACTTCAGCACCAGTATGAATGTCTCCCTGACCCTTGAGTGGTTCCCTGCGCCGTAGTTGAATCCCAGTATGGGCTGGGATGCCATGTTGAGCGCGATGATAGACATCACAAGCAGTATGGCCACACTGTTAATAATGCCCATGACAGCGACCGCGGTGTCCCCGCCGTGCTTTATCAGCTGAATATTGTACAGGGCCTGCGTGACGCTGCCTGCGATCTGCATTACAAAGGGGGCAATGCCCGCGGAGATTATATTTTTCAGTATGTCAAAATCGGGAACCAGGTTAATGGGGTGAAGTTTCACCACTGACTTTCCGCGTGTAAAGTGCAGAATGACATAGAAAGCGAGAACAAACTGGGCAATGACAGTGGCTGCAGCCGCGCCGCGTACACCAAGTCCAAGGATGATAATGAATATCACCCCAAGCACCACGTTTATTCCCACGCTTATGAGTGTGGAGATCATTGCCTTGTTCGCGTTCCCCTCGGCCCTTATGACCGAGTTGAACCCGTTGCCTATCAGGCCGAAGATCGTCCCGCCCAGTATTATGGTCAGGAACTGGTCAGCGTAATGGATGGTATCTGCCGTTGCGCCGAATGAATTGAGTATGAATCCCTTGGACAGGAAACCTGCAGCTGTAAGTAAAAGCGAGAGTACAGTCATCAGGAATATTCCGTTTCCCAGTACCTTCTCTGCGCGCTCTTTGTTCCCTTTACCGAGTTCAATCGATACAAGTACGCCTGAACCGATCCCCACAAGCATGCCGAATCCCATGATGATTATCATTACGGGGAATGTTACGCTGAGGCCTGAAAGGGCAAGTGGGCCCACGCTCTGGCCAATAAGTATCCTGTCTATTATATTGTAGAGGGCGCCTGCTATTATTCCGGTAAATGCCGGGATATAGAACTTCAGCATAAGCGAGCTGATGCTTTTTTCCGAAAGTTCTTTTACTCTTTCCATAATCGCCCCATGTAAGTAATGCAGTTCCGGCAATAGTCATTTTTGCTATGGATAATACAAGAATAATAAAGTATATTGGACTGTTTTCCTCAGATGATTCAGGTTGACTTTTCCCGCTAAGCCCACGGTCGATCATCTTCCTGATTCACATTTACAAAATCCGACCACCCTCACATGGGATTTGTAAGCTTTAATAATCGTTATGAATAATCAATTTCATTAATCCCCCCATGGGGGAAGCCGCAATATGTTTATAAGCAGAGCTGGTTTATCAGCCGGGGGCGGGAGAGAATAGGTTACTCCAGCACAATAAATCTTGACTAAAACCGTACGGGAATTATCCTGCGTACGCAGGTTAATGACATGAACAACGATATTTTTGACAGACTTTTTGAAGTGCTGAACGAGCGTAAAAACAGTTCGCCTGAAAGTTCGTACACGGCAAAACTTATGAGCAAAGGTGCTGAAAAGATCAACAGCAAGATTACCGAAGAGGCTGGCGAGGTTTGCGAGGCAGCCCTGGAGGATGATAAGGGCCATCTTGTTTACGAGATATGCGACCTGCTCTTCCATACATTCGTGCAGGCAGTACACAGGGGAGTTACCCTTGACGATATAAGAAATGAACTCCACAGAAGGTTCGGGACAAGCGGACTGGAGGAGAAGGCAGGCAGGGGGCAGAAATGAATCTCAGTGATTCCGGAAGGCTAAAATTCGCCATACCGTCCAAGGGGCGGCTTATGGAACCGACTATTGAGCTCTTAAAAAAGTCAGGCTTCAAGTTCAGGGCACAGGGGCGAAACCTTTACGCCACGTGCACCAACTACGACATAGTATTTATATTTATCCGCGCCGATGATATCCCGGTGCTTGTTGATTCAGGAGTTGTTGACCTTGGGATTACAGGCAGCGACCTGATCCAGGAGCGACAGGCTGACGTGGTGCACCTGCTTAACCTGGGTTACGGCCAGTGCAGGCTCTGCGTTGCGGTCAGGGATGAGTGGAAGGATGATAAGCTGGAATCCCTGGCGGGGATGAATATCGCAACATCGTTTCCTGTGATGACCGGGGTGTTTTTTAAAAACCATAATGTGCATGTTAACTGCATAGAGATGAACGGGTCAGTTGAGATCATGATCGCCCTGAACCTTGCGCAGGCCATTGTTGACATAGTTGAAACAGGGGACAGCCTGCGCGATAACAACCTTAAGGTATATAAAGAGATAGGAATCTACGAGACAACGCTCATATCAAGTAAAAAGATCGCCGGTGATGAACGCGTAACAAGGATAAAGCGCCGCATAGAAGGGGTACTGGTGGCCAACCACTACAGCATGCTTGAATACAATATCCACGAGAGCAAACTCAGGGAAGCTGAAAAGATCACTCCAGGGTTTGAGTCACCCACTGTTTCAAAACTTGACGAGAAGGAATGGCTCGCAGTCAAGGTAATGGTGAAGAAGGGTGAGGTTGTCCAGGTCATGGACAGGCTCGAGGCGCTCGGCGCGACAGCAATCCTCGAGACCGAGATAGTGAACTGCCGGCTTTAGATGAAACATCCAGCAATCCGCGGCATCCTCGTTCTTTCGCTTGCAACTCTCCTGTGCTGCGGCGGAAGCATTGTGAACCGCGGAATCTTTGCCCCTTCAAGACTTGAGCACATCAGGGGCCAGGACGGCGTGTCATCAATCGCATTCGATGATAATACAACCCTCTGGACATTTGCAGATACAATTGTACCTCTTACTGAAAAAAACAAATCAGCGGCGGACGGCCATACCGGCAACGGCTATACCATGATCTCAAACAGCCTGGCACGGACTGAAAAAATAACGCCATCCAATGTGTCATCAATAAAGTTCAGCTACTACACGGAAAACGGCATTGTAGCACAGTTCATAAAAAATACCCGTAAAGAGGACCCGATGCATCACAGGCTCTGGGCCCTTGACGGCCTGCGTATCGGGAACAGGGTCTATGTCTATTACGCTCATATATTTGTTCCTGATTACAGGAAGTTCCTTGATTTCAGTGTAAAATACATCGGGCTTGCAGTCTGGGATATACCGCAGAAGTGGAGGCCCGGTGACGGATTTGATTTTAAACGCACCGGTGTCCTTTTCCCCGGGGGCTGCCCCTTCTTCGGCGCTGCAGCTATGATAAGGGATGGCTATGTTTATCTCGCGGGGCATTCAGAAAAAGATGGTTCGCATCCTTTGAGTTTTGCCCGCGTAAAAGTTGAATGCATCAGTGATTTCAGGTCGTACGAGTTTCTTGACAGCGAGGGAAAGTGGACTCCGGACCTGGAAAAGTGCGGGTACTTCCTTGGGGATGTGGCAGGGGAGTGTTCACTCTCGTACAGCGAATATTACGGCGTGTTTGACCTGTTTTATGCAAGGATGTTTACAGGTGAGACAGTGCACATCAATTTTAATTCTTTCAGCAGATTCCCCGCAGCAAAAGGCCGTGTCATATACCGGCCGGTGCCCCATGAAAAAGGAAAGATGTGGCCCTATTCCGGCAAAGAAATTTTTTCATGGAATAAAACAAATTACCTGATATTTATTGATCCTGAAATATACCAGCCCATACTTGTTGAGTACAACAGGTAGCACATCAGCCGTCATTGCGAGGAGCGACAGCGACGTGGCAATCTGTTCATGAAAAAAAGGGTGATTGAAAAGGTGTTAATTGAAGGGTACTTTTTATGTTTATATCATGACTAACATCGGAAATAATGTTCTTTATACAGGGATCACAAATCCCCAATGGGAAGACTTATATGACAGTTTGGTTTAAATATATGTTGATACTGTGCGTCTCCTGATCAGATTGCTTCACTTCGTTCGCAATGACGTAGAACTCTCTGATTAGTATATGATTCGGATACCTGTAAATTGGAATATCAAATGAAATTATTAATGAAAGCACTAATACTCACAGCATCGCTGATTTTTACTTCAGCAGGCGCTCTCAGCGCGGAGAGTACAGCGCATGGAGATATTGTTATTTTCCCGGCGTATACCGGCAATTCGGTCGCGGATGTTATTATTAAAACAACAGCTGACAGGCTCCAGGACGCGTGCACTGCCTCAGGCAGGTTTCTCCCCGTAGAAGATAATTCTGTGCAGTTTGTGTTCAGGTCTGCTGACGGGAAAGACAGATACGAATTGTACAGGAATACTGCCGTATCTCTCGGCACTGATGCGTACGCGGTTATAACACTTTATGGTGAAGGGAAGGCCTTCAGGGCTGTAGTGGAATTCTTCCCGGTTGCTGAAGAGTATAGGGATAAGGGCTTCAAATTTTCTGTGTACTCAGCTGTTGCAGAGAACATTCCGCTTAAGGCTGCCAAAGAGTTTGCATTAAGGCTGGAGAATTTTCCTGTCGTCGCGAAGGTACTTGGAAGCAGAGACGACAACGGCTTCCTGGTCTCAGCAGGCCAGTGGCACGGGCTTGAAGATGGAAGCTACAATTCATCGTGCGGTAAAATAAAAATTTATAGTATCACAAGGTACACTTCGGCAGTCGACTGTAAAGGACTCTCAGAAGGATCAAGGCTGACTATTGAGGTATATCCGGATAATGACCTGTTTATCCGCATGATGGACCGGCAGATACTGGAGAACACTGTGCGGCGTTACGGAACCGACGAAACCCTGAATAAGAGAAAGGGCAGCGGCCAGGAGTTGATACTTGCTACATGCCTTGTGAACCAGGGTTCAAGTTTCTGTCTTCCGGGTTACGGCTCGTTCCTTGCTGTTGAGTACCTGGGGATCGAGAACGGAGTAGTCGACAGGACAGCTGTGGGATTCACAGCCGTTCTTACTGCCGCACATTTCCTTCTGCCGTCAGTGCTCACTGAATTCGAAATTGATTTCTTTCCCTGGGACAGGGACAGCCAGAAGACAAGGGAGATGCAGCGTCTCCAGTACTTTCTCTGGGCCACTGTACCGGTAACCTTCTCTGTTTCATATTACAGCCAGCTGGCATACCAGTACCATGAAAAGAACCTGCTCCCTCCTCTTTTTGCAGAACATGATACAACTGCAGCGTTACTTTCAGTTTTCATACCCGGCGGCGGACTTTTTTATAAAGGCTACAGGGGCGCAGGGTGGGCCTTGTACGCAGGCGAGATGTCGCTGGCCGGGTGTGCAGTTTACATGTACGGTACCAGGAACGGCTACATATCCCTTGCGGCATTCGCCGCGCTGAAAGCCGCAGATATCCTGGCTGCATGGATGCTTGATCCTTCGTACGAGTCATTCATGAGGGAGGTTGCAGGTACAGACCGTACACTGAACTTCGGAGCTGCATTTGTACCTGCAGCAGACGGTAAAGGTGAATTCCTGGTGTCGGTCACGAAGAGGTTCTGATTTTGTTTTTTGAAAAAAAGAATATTGAAAGAAAGATAATGTAAGAGGCTATCGCGGGCAGTGTAAGAACAGGGACAAACTTTGCAAGCGGGGCCAGTATGAGTATGACTCCCCAGTGAAAAAAAATCGCCTTGCGTGTGTTAAGCGCAATGGGAAAATCCTCCCACCGGATTATCACCATCATCCCTGTCAGGTTCCAGCCGTAGAGTGAATAGAACGCGTGCATCCGCAGGATGATCCTGCCCTGGAGTTCGTAGGAACCTGTATTTTTAATGAGGATATAAAGAATACCTGTTATGGCAGTAAAGAGCAGAAAGTAGATGGCAGATACAAGAAAATATTTCTGCTGAATCCTGCGGCCGTACCTGAAAAAGACGAGAAAGATTAATAAAACTGTTACAAAGAGAAATGTTGATATAAAAACCTCGCCCGGGAAAGACTCCGCGATAATAAAAAGAAAAAAGACTATGACACCGGCGCAGACAGACCAGAATGCCAGGTGACCAAACATTACAACATTCACAGGAATATTCTTTTCAAGTATGCCGAATATTATCGACATGGTAATAAGCGACACCGGGAAGGAGAAGCCCAGGAAAAATACATCAAGCGTGAGCTTGTCGAAGTGAAAGAGCCTGAGCCACGAATCATTGACAATGACAAAAGCCGAAAGGAGAAGCGCAAGAACAAGGCAAAGCAGCGATGCGTCGTGAAATTTTTCTGACGTGCTTTGTTTTGTGTTGAAGAATATCGCAGGAAAGAAGGAAAATTTTTCTTGCCTGACTGATTCGACTATTACTGCAAGTATAACTGCGGCTGCAGCAGCAGGGATATACATCTCCAGGAACGCCAAAACTGCGTAAAGAATACTTAAACCGAAAAATACACATGCCTTGAGCCCGGGGACCTGCCGTTTGCCTGTTACATAAAGTATTGTAAAACCGCCGCTTGTAAGGTTGAACAGGAAGATATGCAGGCGCTCGAAGTTCATGTTTACATACTGGTCCATGAACCCGAATATGAATGCTGCTGCCATCATTATGAAAAGCAGCAGTCTGAAAATTGCAGGCATCCTTTTTTCCATGGTCAAATTTGTCAGTCGTTGAAGAATGCCCTGTAAAGCAGGTATGCTGAATGAATATCAGATTTTGACGTAACCTCGCACACCGAATGCATTCCCAGTACGCATGGACCCGCATCAACGCAGTCCATGCCGTAACGCGACATGAGCATTGCGATTGTCCCGCCGCCGCCGATGTCAATCTTGCCAAGTTCTCCCGTCTGCCAGGGGACCCTGTTTTTATCAGCCAGGCCCCTCATGAACTGCATGTACTCGGCGTGCGCGTCGTTTGTGTTGTATTTGCCGCCGCCCCCGCCGTATTTTTCGATCGAAACACCGCGCCCCAGGTAGGAGACATTCATCGGGTCATTCACCGACGGGAACGTGGGATCCATTGCTGCTGTGACATCCGCAGAGATGGCCTTTGACTTTTCGAGAACATCAAATGCCGAGCGGGGTGAACCAAGAAGCTTCAGGTACTCGCGTGTAAAGTGCAGCAGCGCAAAACTCTCAGCTCCCGTGTTGCCCCATGAACCTGTCTCCTCCTTGTCGCAGAAGAAAGCAACTGCTGTGTGCTCAGGGTTCTTCACTGAAGTAATGGCCCTGAGAGAGGAGTAGACGCAGACACGGTCGTCCTGGCCGTATGCGCCCACTATGCCCCGGTCAAAACCTATGTCGACAGGCTTTTGGGCCGGCACAAATTCAAGTTCAGCGCAGATAAAGTCCTCCTCGATGAGTCCGTATGTATCGTTCAGGTACTTGAGCACGTTTAATTTTATCTTCTCTTTGATCTCTTTGTCGCACACCGGTATGTGGCCGCAGATAATATTCAGGTCCTCACCCTCTATAAGTTTTGTACCGTCCTTCTTCATCTGCTCCTTGGCAAGGTGCGGCAGCAGGTCCGGTATGATGAATTTGGGATCATCGTGTTCAGTTCCAATATGGATTTCAACCTCACCACCTGTTTTTGAGAAAGCAATGCCGTGTAGTTCAAGAGGAGTGTTTACCCAGTGATATTTTTTTATTCCGCCGTAGTAATGGGACTGAAGCAGGGCAATATCCGAATTCTGATAAAGCGGATTGGGTTTAAGGTCAAGGCGCGGCGAGTCTATGTGCGAACCTATTATCCTGAAGCTTTCAGTCTTTTCACCGGCAATAAAGGCAGTTACAGTCTTGTTTTTAATTACCCTGTATCCCCTGTCTCCGGTTTTCAGGGATTTCATCTTCTCCATGTTCTTGAAACCGGCCTTTTCAAGAATTGCAATAATATTGGACGAGCAGAGGCGTTCAGTCTTCGAGGCGCCTATGAATTTCTTGTAGTCCTCGGCAAAAGCCATGACCTCATGTGTTTCCTTTTCGCTGTAGTCGCACCAGCTGCTCTCTTTCTTGTAAAAGAGCTGTTCCTCCAGCTTTTTATTTTTTGATTTTTTCTCTTCTTTCTTTTCCATTATAAATCTCCTGAAGTACTAATATAAGCATTTTTTGCGTCCTGTATCAATTGATCAAATACTTTTTGGTGATGTGGAGGAAAAGGGAGATGAGTGTGTGTCTTATTATATCCCGTACTTACAGTTTACCTTTCATCGCGAACCAGTGCTCACCTCCCCTGCACCTGAATATAAACTTCCCTGTTCACGCACCCGCTTGCGACATCTCCTTCAGTGAAACATGGGTTGTTATTAACCGGAATTAAACAACCGCATCTAGGGACTTATTTATTTTATTGTAAAACAGGTCAGTAAAAGGCCGGAACTTACTGGTTTGAATCCAACACGGTCATCGTAATCTGTAACTCTCAAACTCATCATTGGGGAAGGTATCTTTATAAAAATGTAGACTGACTGCAGATTCATCAAAACCGTACCTCTTTAATATCATGTATATCCACTCCAGGCGAATAGTCCTTTCCTGCTTGCGGTAATGATGCAACTGGTTCTCTTTCCATAATTTTACAAGGTCGTATGTGCAGGAAGACTCAAGGTAAAATACTTTAAGCAGCTTAATCGTCTGCTCCTCACCATAAAGCATTGTAATGTCGGCAAGCAGCTCTTCAATGTCTGCTTTTGCATTAAGCTTTTCACCAAAGTAGTAGTCAGACATCGATTCAGCCCTGGGAAGTTCATCTGCGTTTAAACCGCCAAGTTTATCTTCAAGGTAAGGAAAATACCGCCATGCGAAACTTGCATTATAACCTGAATATTTATCAATGATTGAAAGGATCAGTTTTCTCAGCGGATGACCCTCACGCAGAATATAAATTCTGCGCTCTTTTTCATTCTCATCGTTTTCCGTGTTCAAGATATTTTCCCCGGTGCGCCTGACCCTCTCCTCTATGATGAAAAACTGCTCCTGGAGAAAATGTTTAATTTTCTGCATTTCATCATCACTCAAGTCAACAGTATTCTCAATATCTCCGTAATTGACTGTGGCAGTAACAGCTGCATGGCGGGGATCAATTGGAAAATGGCATTCAATGACAAGTTCATCCTCAGATTCGGGTCTATTGTGGACCCATGATGTATAAATCAGTTTACCGTTCTTAGTGAAACCGTATTCGCAATTCTCTTCAATTGTCGCATAAATATAATCAAGGGGCAGCAGCCCGGTGAAGTCCGGGCAGTTTACGGCTAAATGCTTCAGTTCATCTGTTCCCCTTAATTTTTTTTCAAGGCGTATATCATGGCCTGCATCATTGTTCAGCCAGAAGGCATTGGATCTGTATAAATCCCGGACGTAACGTGCAGCTTCATCTTCAGGCATTTCACCGTGAATTATCTTCCACGCCGTTTCAGATGTATAAAATGCATTATTCGGTTCATACAGGTTTGTTTCATTATACGGGTTTTCCGCTTTCCATTTTTCATACGAGGGCCCGAATATCTTTTCGTAGCTTTCCGGTGACTTGAGGTATTCCCCGGGTCTTTTAGGTGGATTATCTTTATTGTTATATGTCATATGCCGGTTTTTATAATATCTTCGTTATAGGTTGTTATGATAAACTAACAACACCTTGAGTTTGTGTTGAACGAAACATTAGATGGCT
>Ga0116171_10000355_pt1 | contig 49012 bp, 41 predicted proteins | sample AD_JPNHW2_MetaG_FD_89798 | JGI IMG/M metagenome (GOLD analysis project Ga0116171, IMG submission 89798) | Active sludge microbial communities of municipal wastewater-treating anaerobic digesters from Japan - AD_JPNHW2_MetaG | ecosystem: Engineered > Bioreactor > Anaerobic > Digestate | place... | reverse complement strand
CGACCTTAATTAACTGTTGCGGGGTAATAATATCTTCAGGGGAGTGGCTATCGTTATTAAGAATTAATTTAGCAGAGAATTTTCTGGCTTGTTTTACAACATGCTCATTCGTCTGATTATGACCGGAGCGGCTGGTAATTTCCAGAAATATGCCCCGCCGGGCAGCCAATTCCGCGTCGCTATCTGAAATCAATCCGGGATGGGCCAGGATATCAATATCGGCTAAAAGGCTTAAGTGATTAGTATCTTTAGCCACCGGCTCAACCGGGGTTTCTCCGTGGGCGATAATAATTTGAGCTCCTGCTCTTCTGGCTAAAGCTGCCAAAGGTTTAAATTGCTGGGGCGGCAGGTGAGTTAATTCTATTCCCGCCAGCACAGTAATCCCGGTGTCTTTTGGCCAGCGCCGGCAAAATTCTACAATGGATTTAGTAATTTGTTTAATATTGCTGTAGTCGGCGTGATCAGTAATTGCGATGATAGAGTAGCCTTTATCATGATAGCGAACCGCTACTTCTGAGGGAAGCAAATCACCATCACTGAGGAAAGTATGTGAGTGTAGGTTATACATTAATGAACTTTCAGCTTTCAGCCGTCAGCTATCAGCTTTCAACTAAATGGTGCGCCTGGCAGGAGTCGAACCTGCTGCCCAGAGTTTAGGAAACTCTTGCTCTATCCAGGTGAGCTACAGGCGCGTTTATCGTTATTTTTATACACCTCTTGCCTGCAACAGGTGTCCAGGTGTCCCGTTTTTATTGATCTATTAGCAAACGGGATTCCGCCTAATCAGATAAATCCTGGCGGAAGCTACAGGCGCGTTTATCGTTATTTTTATACACCTCTTGCCTGCAACAGGTGTCCAGGTGCCCCGTTTTTATTGATCTGTTAGCAAACGGGATTCCGCCTAATCAAATAAATACTGGCGGAAGCTACAGGCGCGTTTATTATTTTTTATACACCTCTTGCCTGCAACAGGTATTCAGTTATCTGTTGCAGATGTCCCGCCGGGCTATTCGCCTTCAAATTTAACTAAAGAATGAACTGGATATTCTTTAAATTTATCTTTACCTTTTAAATCCACCAGTTCAATAATAAAACCAATCCCGCCGACTTTGCCTCCCAATTTTTCGATCAGCTCAATTACAGCCTTGACTGTGCCGCCAGTAGCCAGGAGGTCATCAATAATTAAGATTTTTTCACCCGGCAAGATGGCGTCTTGATGGATTTCCAGGGTATCGGTACCATATTCCAAAGCGTAAGTCGTGGAAATGGTTTTAAAGGGAAGCTTGCCTTTTTTACGCACCGGCACAAAGCCGGCACCGATTTTATACGCTACCGCTGCGCCGAAGATAAATCCACGCGCTTCCACTCCGACTACTTTGTCAAATCCTTTTCCTTTATATTTTTTCGCCAGCAAATCCACGGATTTTTTAAAAGCTTCTTTATTTTGGATCAGAGTGGTGACATCGCGGAAAAGAATACCTGGTTTAGGAAAATCGGGGATATTCCTGATGGATTTTTCAAGCAGCGCGTTGTTGGTCATGGCGGCATCCTCTATTTTAAGGGAGAAGATTTAAATTTCTTTTTCCTGGCCGGCGACAAATCTTCTTAATTTTTTTAAAGCGGTTTCCTCGATCTGGCGGATTCTCTCGCGGGATACCCCCAGCTTTTTGGCGACCACCGCTAAAGTTTGAGGCTTGGTATTAGTTAATCCAAAGCGTAAATCCAGGATCTCCCTTTCCCGGTCAGACATTACTTCCAGGAGGTTATCGATCCTTTCCCGGTCCAGGAGTTTAACTATTCCGGCGTCAGGTGCCAGAGCGTTTTTATCTTCTACTAATTCGGAGATCTGATTTTCGTTATCATCGCCAATCGGCGCCTCCAGAGAAGAGGTAGTGCTGGACATCCAAAAATTAATTTGCTCGGTTTTTTCGGGGGTAAGTTTCAGCTTCTTGGCGATTTCTCGGTCAGAAGGCATACGTTTTAATTTTTGGCTTAAGCCTTCTTTGGTTTTTTTCCATTTGGTGATCAGGTCATTCATATATACCGGAACCCGGATCATTTTACCTTGCTCGCTGATGGAACGGGTAATACTCTGCCTGATCCACCAGGCCGCGTAAGTTGAAAAACGGAAACCTTTACGGTGGTCGAATTTCTCAACCGCCTTCATTAGCCCTAAATTCCCCTCTTCAATTAAATCCAGAAACGGAGTACCCATACGCATATAGCGTTTAGCGATATTGATTACCAGGCGCAGGTTCGCCCGGATCATATCCTTGCGGGCGATCTCATCACCTTTACGAATGCGTTTGTTTAACTCCACTTCCTGCTTGGCAGTTAAAAGCGGGATCAATCTGACTTCTTTAAGATAGGTTTTCAAAGCTTCCATGTTTTGTCCCCGTTTACTGGTCAATAGCCGATAGACTATGGCCGATAGTTAAAACATTTCAGTATTTGCCATCGACTATAGACTATCGACTATTGTCCTGTATTTATTTTTTTATCGCCTTTTCTTTGATCACTGCCTGCGCTGCGGCTAATTTTGCAATCGGTACCCTAAACGGCGAACAGCTGACGTAATTCATGCCTACATTATGGCAGAATTCTACGGATCGGGGATCACCGCCATGTTCTCCGCAGATACCAACTTCCAAATTCTTGTTGGTTGAACGGCCGCGTTTAATACCCATTTTGATCAATTCGCCGATTCCCTCCTGATCAATACTTTGGAAAGGATCTTCCGGAAGGATGCCTTTTTTGATATATTCCGGCACAAAGCCTCCGATATCATCTCTGGAAAAACCAAAACCCATTTGGGTTAAATCATTGGTCCCGAAAGAGAAGAATTTGGCGACCGTTGCCAGCTGGTCAGCGACAATCGCCGCCCTGGGTATTTCAATCATCGTACCGAAAAGGTGTTTGATTTTCTTTAACCCGTATTTTGCTAGGACCTCTTCGTATATCTTTTTAGCAATCGCTAACTGATCGGTTAATTCTTTGACATCGCAAACGACCGGGATCATGATCTCCGGATACGGATCTTTGCCTTCCTTGGCTAATTCCGCGGCGGATTCTAAAATTGCGCGGATTTGCATCGAACTTACTTCAGGATAGGTTACTCCTAAACGTACGCCGCGATGCCCCATCATGGGGTTTGATTCATGCAGAGCATCCGCTCTTTTTGCCAGCTCAGTCATATCAATATTTAAATCCTTGGCTAATTGTTCAAGCTTAGCCTGTTCACGGGGAACGAATTCATGCAGCGGAGGATCCAGTAAACGGATAACTACCGGAAAACCATCCATCGCTTCAATCGTACCCTTGATATCTTTTTTGACAAACGGGAATAACTCATCCAGGGCCTTCTGTCTTTCTTCAACGCTTTTAGAAACAATCATTTTGCGTAACAGAAATAATGGCTGGTCTGAACCCTTGCCATAGAACATGTGTTCAGTACGGAAAAGCCCGATACCTTCGGCCCCGAATTGCAGGGCTTTTTTAGCATCATCCGGAGATTCAGCGTTAGTGCGCACCCCTAATTGCTTAACCGAATCGCAGATTTTCAAAAACTCAGAAAGGATGGTATTTTCTTCTGAGGCATCCATCATGCGCAGTTGGCCTTCGTAAACATTGCCTTTGGTGCCGTTTAAGGTAATCCAGTCTCCCAATTTGAAAATTTTGTCTGCAACCTGCAGTGTTTTCTTTTCCAGGTCGACATGAAGGCTGGAACATCCCACGATACAGCATTTACCCCAGCCGCGGGCGACTAAAGCGGCGTGTGAAGTCATGCCGCCGCGGGCAGTAAGAATTGCCTGTGCTACACGCATACCTTCCACATCTTCAGGATTGGTTTCTTCGCGTACCAAGATCACTTTTTTACCGGTTTTTGCCCATTCTACCGCTTCATTTGAAGAAAAAACGATCTGTCCGCAAGCTCCGCCAGGGCCGGCAGGTAACCCTTTAGCAATGGGTTTAACCGTCAACTCAAGCTTAGGATCAATAATCGGATGTAGCAATTCATCCAGTTGGGCCGGAGTTACGCGGATGACTGCCTGCTCTTTTTTGATCATTTTTTCACGAACCATATCTACAGCCATGCGGACCGCTGCCGGGCCGTTACGTTTGCCGATACGGCATTGCAACATAAAGAGTTTCCCTTTTTCGATAGTAAATTCAATATCCTGCATATCATGATAATGTTTTTCGAGCCGGTTTTGGATCGAGTAAAGTTCTTTATAAATCTTCGGCATGGTTTTTTCCAGGGTTAACAATTCCTTGTTATGGCTGGAAGTCGAATATTCGTTAATTGGCGCAGGCGTACGAATGCCGGCTACGACATCTTCACCCTGAGCGTTGATTAAATATTCGCCGTAGAAATTATTTTCGCCATTTCCAGGGTTACGGGTAAAAGCTACTCCGGTAGCTGAATCATCGCCCATGTTGCCGAAAACCATGGTTTGTACGTTTACTGCCGTGCCCCAGGCATCCGGGATATTTTCGATTCTGCGGTAGCTGATCGCACGCTTTCCGTTCCAGGAAGAAAATACTGCCCCGATTCCTCCCCAAAGCTGCTCCATAGGTTCATCCGGGAATTCTTTGCCCAGCACCTCTTTGATTTTAGCTTTGAATTGCGCGCAAAGTTTTTTTAAGTCTTCAACATTTAAATCTGTATCGCTGGAATAGCCCTTTTCTTTTTTCATATCCAGCATGACTTTTTCTAACTGTTTACGAATACCCTCTTCGCCTTTAGGTTCGATACCGGCGGCTTTTTCCATTACTACATCAGAATACATCATGATCAACCGGCGGTAAGCATCATAGACAAAACGGCTGTTTCCGTTGCTCTGTTTGATCAGCCCGGGAATAGTCTTTTCGGTTAAACCGACATTTAAAACTGTCTCCATCATACCCGGCATGGATTTCCTGGCGCCGGAACGAACAGAGAATAGTAATGGGTTATTGCTATCGCCAAATTTTCTTCCCATTAATTTTTCTACTTTTGCCAATGCTTTGTTAACCTGTTCTTTTAATTCTTTCGGATATCTCTTTTTATTTTCATAATAATATGTGCAAACCTCGGTAGTGCAGGTGAACCCCGGAGGTACCGGCAGTAGTAAATTTTTGTTGCCGGCCATCTCGGCTAAATTCGCACCTTTACCGCCCAAGAGATTTTTCATGCTTTCATTACCTTCGCCTTTGCCCCCGCCAAAACTGTAAACATATTTCTTTGCCATTACTTTTTAAACCCTTCCTTTCTGTGAGTTAAAAATACAGGTCATCGTCCTGCTTTAGTTTAATCTGTTAATAAGATATTCTTTTAGTTTGTCTATAGAAATTCTTTCCTGTAACATGGTGTCCCTGGAGCGGACGGTTACCTGTTTATCCTCCAGAGATTGCACATCTACGGTTACACAATAAAGCGTGCCTACTTCATCCTGCCTGCGGTAGAGTTTACCGATTGAGCCGGTATCATCATAAACAGCAGCAAAAGATTTTTTTAAATCCCCGGAGATATTTTTGGCTAATTCAACGATTTCCGGCCGGTTGCGTAAAAGCGGCAGCACCGCCGCTTTGACCGGTGCTAAATCTTTGTGTAATTTTAAAACTACCCGGGTGTCTTCTTTGACTTGTTCTTCCCGATAAGCGTTAATTAAAAAAGCCAGAACTCCCCGGTCTACTCCGCCGGAAGGTTCGATAATATAAGGAAAGAATTTTTCTTTTTTCTGGTCATCAAAATATTGTAAATCTTTTCCGCTGTACTGAGCGTGTTGTTTTAAATCGTAATCCGCGCGGTTGGCAATCCCCTCTAATTCTGCCCAGCCGAAAGGAAAGTTATACTCTACATCCATGCAGGCGTGCGCATAATGCGCCAGCTCATCTTTTCCGTGTTGGCGTTTTCTTAAATTCTCGGTTTTGATCCCTAATTCCAGGTACCAGTTAAACCGGTTCTGGATCCATTCCTCAAGCGCCCGTTGTGCATCTTGAGGGTGCACAAAATACTCAATCTCCATTTGCTCAAATTCGCGCGTACGGAAAGTAAAATTTCCCGGGGTTATTTCATTGCGGAATGATTTTCCGATCTGCGCCAGGCCGAAAGGAAGCTTGGGATGGCGGGAATCCAGAATATTAAGAAAGTTGACAAACATTCCTTGCGCCGTTTCCGGGCGCAGATGTATTTCATTGCCGGATTCTTCAACCGGGCCCTGATAAGTCTTAAACATAAGGTTAAACGGCCGGGCTTCGGTAAGCTCTCCTCCGCATTCGGGGCATTTAGCGGTGTCTTTAAGGTCAGCGCTTTTAAAACGTTTCTTACAGCCTTTACAGTCGCTTTTTAAATCAAAGAAGTTATGCACATGGCCGCTGGCTTCCCAAACCCGGGGGTGCATTAGAATAGCGCAGTCCATACCCAGGATATCGTTACGTTCCTGGACATTGGCTTTCCACCAGGCGTGCTTAAGGTTATTCTTTAATTCCACTCCATAGGGGCCGTAATCCCAGGTATTAGCCAATCCTCCGTAAATATCGCTGCCTTGAAAAATAAAACCCCGGCGCTTGCAGAGGGAAACAATTTTATCCATTAAATTTTCAGCCATAGTTTTATATTTTTAGCACAATCTGTTTAAAAAAGCAAGCTAAATCCTTAAACCTAGTTAACCGGTTTAAGCGTAGAAATTATTGCAAATACATTATTTAGGTCCAGTGAGGCGCCGATGTCTTTTATATATACCTTAAAGAAATTTCCATCAGGATCGGAGACATTGCAGTCAAAATAATTATTCGGTTTAGCCATAGAGTAGTTAATGAAACCTCTCATTCCGTTGAACTCGAATTTGATCATTTTAGCGGTGCTTTGGTTGCCCACATCCGGAGTAAAAATGCTTTTCATAATTATAAAAAAAGCATCGGTAATATTATTTACCCGATCAAGGTTAGCGTACATCAGGCGGTTGATAAACTCATAGTTATCTTTAATCCCCTGTTTTTGCACGTCCGGATAAAGTTTTATAAAAGCATCCGGTTCCTGGATCAACAGGTAAATAACCGCATTATTATTGGGGTGTCTTTTTTTATAATAACGCTGTTTAATTAATTCCTGAACTAAGGTAAACCCTTTGGGCACGGAAACCGTCATCCGGGGGAATGCATGAGGAATTAAGGTATCCCGGTATTCGGTGTTGATCTGGGGTTGGAAAATTTTCTCATCCGGTTGCATGCAAAGTATCGGAGAACTTTTACAATTACCGATACCATAGCTAATGTATTGCCTTAAGATATTAGGACCGGCGAATTTAACAATAAATGCCAGGCAGATCAACAAAATTACGGTGCGGGTAAAAATTTTAACCCAACGGTTAGCAGGCATCGATCTTTTTAAATTCCTCTTCCTTAATCGTAAAAGAATGCTCTGGATCAGGAAATTTCTCCTGCAGAACATCATTTTTAAAATTTTCTATGGCTTCCAGGATGAGCGGGGAAAGATTGGCATATTTTTTAACAAATTTCGGGCTGTAGCGTTCAAACAAGCCCAGCAGATCATTGATGACCAGGACTTGTCCGTCACAATGTATTCCGGCTCCGATGCCCAGTGTGGGGATTTTTATTTTTTTAGTAATCAGCTGGGCAATTTTATCCGGGATGCATTCTAATACCAGGGCAAAACATCCCTTTTCTTCAAGTTCTTTTGCCTGCTGGATCAGGCGTTTAGCGGCGAGGGCGTCTTTGCCCTGGCATTTAAAACCGCCGATTTTATCTACGGTCTGCGGAGTTAAACCAATATGCCCCATTACCGGGATGCCGGCTTTAATAATTTGTTCAGTTACTTCCAAACAATTGTCAAACCACTCCAGTTTTACGCCCAGGCAGCCGGCTTGGCTGATAAATTTTTGAGCATTGGCTACGCATTCATTAGGGTTAAGCTGATAAGAGCTGTAAGGCATATCGCCGATCAGTAAAGCATTTTTTACCGCCCGGCTTACCGCTTTAGTATGATGCAGCATTTCCGGCATACCTACTTGCCGGGTAGACTCCAAACCCAATACAACGTTAGCCAGAGAATCTCCGACTAAAATGATATCGATGCCGGCACGGTCCACCAGACTGGCGATCGGATAGTCATAGGCCGTCAGCATGGTGATTTTTCGTTTGTTTTTTAAAGCGATAATGGAATCGACCGAAATTTTACTATTCATTTTAGTTTCTTAAGAATAATTTATGCAGATAGTTTAATAACGGTGAAATTATAAGCATGATCGTCATCAAGATAAGAATAACCGTCGTCGACCACCCCACGGTATTCTGAAAGAGATTGTTAGTATATTTGCCCATAATCTTTCGATTGTTTACCATGGTAACCATCGAAATAAGCACTACCGGAAGCAACATGGCGTTAAGAATCTGGCTCCAAAGGGTAATCGTAATTAACGGGGCATTTGGAATAAGGATGATGATCGCTGCGGCCAGGATAATAAATGTAAATAATGAATAGAATTGCGGAGCTTCATTTATTTTTTTATTGATCCCGGCTTCGAATCCAAAGGCTTCGCTGATATAAAACGCCGCGGCTAAAGGAAGAATGGTTGCCGAAAACACGGAAGCGACAAACAAGCCAAAGGCAAAAAGCTGGGAGGCGAATATTCCGGCGAATGGTTTAAGAGCAACTGCCGCGTCCTTAGCTTCGTTAATCGATATCCCGTTTTGATGTAAAGTTGCCGCGCAGGCGACAATGATAAAAAACGCCACGACTACTGTAGCTATACAACCAATAATTACATCCCAAACTACAAATTTATAGTCTTCGATCTTGATGCGTTTTTCGATTACCGCTGATTGCATATAAAATTGCATCCAGGGAGCGATGGTTGTACCGACTATCCCCAGGACCATACCCAAATATTCCTTATTGACCTGCATGTTGGGTTTGATAAAATCCGAACCGATTTGTCTCCAATCCGGTTTGGCTAATACCGCTGAAACAATGTAGGATAATAAACAAAAGCTAAACAGCAGGAATATTCTTTCCGTGGTCTTATAATTACTTTTTACAACTAATATCCAAACGGCGATTGCGGTTAATGGAACGGAGATATATTTACTTATCCCGAAAACATCCATACTTCCGGCAACTCCGGCGAATTCCGTGGCGGTATTTCCAATATCGGCGATCAGTAATCCCAAAAAAATAAAAAAAGTTATCTTGACCCCAAAGTTTTCCCGGATCAAGTCGGCTAAACCCTTGCCGGTGACAATTCCCATCCGGGCATTCATTTCCTGGACTACGGCCAGGATGATAAAAGACGGGATCAATGTCCATAAAAGCTTATAACCAAAAACCGCACCGGCTACAGAATAGGTGGTAATGCCGCCGGCATCATTGTCCACGCTGCCGGTGATAATCCCCGGTCCCAGCACAGCAAGAAATACGATCAGGTTCCGGATTAAAGGTTTATCTTTGAGTGTTTTCCAGAAGCTCATTGTACCTGCTCCGTTTCTTTACGGATTTGGTGAAATACTGCTTCAAAAGCATCCTTCATAGTAATGATGCCTTGGATTTTTCCCGCTTTATCGATTACCGGCACAACCGTAAAATCATATTTATAAAAAACTTCCGCTACATCCTTAATTTTAGTTTTAATTTTCACCTTGGCTACGCGTTTACGCATAAAATCGGAAACGATCTTTTCTCCTGATGTGGTAAGCAGCTGTTGTAAAGTTACAACTCCGGCTAAAGCATCATTGTCATCGAGCACATATATATAATATGATTCTTTTTTACGGGTCGATTCCTTTTTGGTTTTTTCTAAAGCTTCCGCCGCGGTCATGGCCTGCCTGATACAAATGAATTCCGTACTCATAATACTGCCGGCAATATCATTAGCGTGGCCTAGAAGGCTTGAGATTTGGGCGACTTTTTCCGCAGGCAGCCGGGTAAACAACGCGTTCATCTTTTTGATCGGCATCTCGGAAAATAAATCGACAGCTTCATCCATAGGCATTTCATTGATGATCTCAATCAAAAGTTTCTGGTCAAGCAATTCGGCAACCTGGAGGCGGATCTTGATGGGGAGCTCCTGAATTGTCCGGGCGGCGGTAGCCTTATCCATAGATTTAAGTATATTCAATCTTTCCTCCGTGCCCAAGTCAATTAAGATATCGGCAATGTCCGCCGGGTGCAGTTCGGACAATTTAGAATGGTGGACTTTTAATGACAGGGCATCGGAACCGATAGGCCCGTTAATAGGCTGAACATATTTCCAGGAAATAATCCTGTCCTCAACTTCATATGAAGAAACCAGTTTTATCATAAACTCGAATATCTTACTGCATCCTAATCTGCGCAATAAGCCGGTAATCCCGATATCCACGTGGACCACCCAAAGGCTCAAGCCTTCCCTTAAAAGGTGCAGGTCATTGATCCGGACTACTTTTGAACCGTGGATATCCACGATTTGTTTATCCCAGAAAATTTCTTTAAGCAAAAGTTCATTTTCGGCCGGCACAAACTGCTCTTGAGCTACCGCCAGGTAATTTTCAATAAAAATCCCCTTCTCTTCTACCATCATTTTTACGCTGCCCCAGGGCAAATAAATATCTTTGTTCTTTTTGTTCCGCATAATTAATCCGGTTATCCTCGGATACATTTCTTTAAGCGAGGCGACCAGATCTTTAATGCGGCCGATTTTTTTTCCGGTAAGCGAATCAATTACCGGCAGGCCGATGATGTAGTAGAGAAAAATAAATTTTTTAGGCAGATAGTTCATTCGGTAATTATAATTTTAAGGTTTTCGAATTTCTTTGCCAAGTTTTGAGCTTTCTGTTTACCTAAAACAAATACTGCGGTGGAAAATGCATCTGCCTCCAGGCCGTTATCGGCGACTACGGTTACGGAAGAAATCCCTGTTTGCGCCGGGTAACCGGTCTGAGGGTCGATAATATGGCAGTAACGTTTGTTCTTAACTAAAAAATACTGCTGGTAATCTCCGCTGGTGGAAGCGGATTGATTTTTTAATTCTAGCGTACCGGAAATTTCAGCTTTACGCGCGCTGCGGATTGCAATTTTCCAAGGCTGGCCGGATCTATCCCCCAGGCAAAAAATTTGGCCGCCGGCGTTAATCAGGCAGCTGTTGATATTATTTTCTTTTAGTTTTTTGACTGCGCAATCCAGGGCGAATCCTTTGGCAATCCCTCCTAAATCGATTTGAGTACCCTGAAGCCTGAATTCTACCACATTATCATTTTCATGTAAAATAATTTTATCGTTACCCACTAATCTTAAAACAGCCTGGATCCGGGCGCTGTCTGGTATCCGAAATTCCTTATTGGTAAACCCCCAAAGGTCAACTAACGGGGCAACGGTAATATCAAAAGCTCCCTGACTTAGCCGGCTGAATTCCTGGGATTTTTTAATAATGTAAAAAGTATCCGGGCTTACTTTTAATCTTCCTAGACGGTTAAGTTGAGCGACTTCACTGGTCGGGATGTATTTGCTCAATAATTGTTCGATCCGGGAGGCTTCCGAAAATACAATTGCTGCGGCTTGCCGGTTCGGTGAAGTTACTTCCCAAAAAGTGCCCATCAAAAGGCGGTTATCCCGGTAAAGCGGCCCTTCTTTTAACGGGTGTTTGGGGAATTTGGAGCTGAGCATTGGATAAATTAAAACAAATGACCATCCAATGATCAAAAAAACCACTAAAATTTTTCGAGTTTTTCCGCTAAAAGCCATGGTGATAAAGTTAAGGTTTGGGCTAAGATTAAGTAATTTTTAAGGCTTGAGTTTATTCATGCGCAGACTGGGCGTAGCTGGATTCCATAGTCTTGACTAAATCCAGAAGAAACTTATTAGTAGGCACTTCAATACCTAGTTCTTGCCCTAACCGCACAATAACGCCGTTGATAAAATCTACTTCCGTGCGCTTTTTTCTTAATATGTCTTGCAGCATTGAAGAAAGGTTATTTTGGGTTCCTTCGCAAACCGCTTCTACTTTAGCCAGCGGGTCATCAAAGATTAATTTTATACGCTTTCTTTTGGCAACTCGAGCAGCTTCCGTAACCGCGTCCCTTAAGATCCTCCGGGTCCCCTCATATTCTATCAGCCTGCCGTTAGGCAGGCGCGTGACCGCCGAAAGAGCGTTAATGCCCACGTTAATGATTAGTTTTGACCAAAGCAGGCTTTTTATATCACGCGACATCTTGCATTCAAAACCGACTTTATTAAATGTTTCGCGGATCGCGCGCATTTGAACCGGGATCTTACCATCGATGGTCCCAATAACTGTTTCTCCGCGTCCGGCATGCCGGATCTTTCCGGTATCGGTTAAAGTAGCCCCTTCGCTGGTTACTCCGACGATTACCCTGTCGCTGCCGGCCAGTTCAGAAATAATTTCAACATTACCGATACCGTTTTGTAAAGTTAGAATTTTGGTTTCAGCGGACAGAAGCGGCTTGATTTGTTCAACCGCCAGTTTAGTATGGAATGATTTTACGCAGACAAGGATTAAATCCGCTTTTCCGATCTCTGCGGGTTTGCTGGTAGTTTTTACTTTTATCTGCCAAGAGCCGCTTTCTCCCTCCAGGGAAATGCCGCCGGCGTTGATTTTGGCTGCCCGTTCGCTGTTTTTATCCAACAGCCAGATTTCTTCTTTTGATTTTGCCAGAAATGCCGCAAAAAGACAACCGATGGCTCCCGGACCGACAACTACAATTTTCATTTCTCCCCTCCTCGTCTACGTAGACGACACCGGCGCAATACCTATTAGCGCCGGGTGTAAAACTCTTTAGACGACACCGGCGCAATACCGTTTTCCACCGAAATATTTTATCCTACCCCCACCTCTAATTTATTAATTAGCTTTTGGGATTTTAGTTCCCGGCCCAGGTGAAAGTTTAAGAAAGCATTTAAAATAATATCCAATTCTTTTTTTATCTGGGGATTCATCCCCAGGGTTAAAGAATTATTAAAGCTGTTTTTTTCAATATGCAAGACAGTGGCAATGGTTCCCCGGAAGATCGAACGGGCAGTTGGATCTTTTGGCATACAGCGCGGGCAAAGCAAACCGCCTAAAGCCAGGCTGAATTTGGATTGCCCCATTATTTTATCCAAACAGGTAACGCAGGAATCAAGATGCGGTTTAAATCCGGAGAGGCTGAGTATTTTAATTTTAAATATGGTAGCGATCTTTTCCGGGCTGTAGTTAGTTTCCAGTTCTTTAAGAGCGGCCAAAGCCAGATCGAAGATCTCTTCATTTTTATCTTCCGCCTGCATTATCGAACTGACCAGCTCCATCATAAAACCCGCCGTGGTTGTCCTGTCAATATTCTGCCTGATGCGGGTAAAGTTGTCAATTTTATCCGCCTGGCTTACTAAATGAATGCTGGAATGCGTTTTTCTATAGAAGATAATTTCATTTAGCGAAAAAGGTTCTAAATTTGAGGCAAATTTCTTTGGGTCAGTGCGGATACCTTTGAGCACCCCGCAAACTTTACCGAATTCTTTAGTATAAAAATCCACGATCAGGGAAGTTTCGCGCAAATCCCGCTTATTTAAAACTAACCCCTGGGCACGATCAATTGACATATTGACTTTCTTTTTTACGCATCAGTTTTGTTTGTAGGCGGCTGCGGTCATCATAACCTAAAATGTGCAGTATACCATGCACCACGTAAAGGGAAATTTCATAATCGACAGTGGTTTTGAAATCAGCCGCTTGTTTTAAAGCCACTTGGGTTGAAATCATGATATCGGCACGCAGAACGCCTTTTTCTTTTTTATCGCTAGAGTCAAAAGCTAAAACATCGGTTGGGCTTTTAGTATGATGGTATTTAGCGTTAAACTTTTTAATTTGCAAATTATCGACAAAACAAAGATTAATCCAGCCGGTTTTTTTTACCCGCTCGCCTTGGAGTACTTTACGAATTAATTTTTTTATTTTTCCGGTCTTAAGAGGAACCCTTTTTTGCAGGTTCCAAAAAGTAATCTGCACTTAATTCTGAGGGTAATTAACCCGGCTATGGTAGATGCCGCTTAATATTCTAATGAAGATGATGGATATTTTCTCAATATCCTTCAAAGTAAGGTCGCACTCATCAAGCTGCCCGTCAATAAATTTATTGTTAATTACTTTATGTACCGTCTCTTCGATTTTATCCGGCGCAGGATCTTTTAAACTCCGCGTGGCTGCTTCTACGGAATCTGCTAATAATACGATCGCGGTCTCTTTAGTGTTGGGTTTCGGCCCGGGATAGCGGAACCCCTCTTCGGACACCTCCTGGTTTTCTTCTTTGCCTTCCAGTGCCCTGCGATAAAAATAATAAACCAGGCTGTTGCCGTGGTGTTGTTGAATAAAATCCCAAAGGATCGGGCTTAAATGATACTTTTTGGCCAATTCCAACCCTTCTTTAATATGATTCATGATAATCAGCTTACTCATGGTTGGAGTAAGTTCATCGTGGGCATTCTTGTTAATATCTTGATTTTCAATAAAATAATCGGGTTTCTGCAGCTTGCCGATATCGTGATAATATGCCCCGATTCTGGCTAAAAGTCCGTTAGCCCCCACTGCTGAACAGGCCGAATCTGAAAGGTTCCCGACGACCAAACTATGATGATAGGTTCCGGGCGCTTCTAAAATCATTCTTTGTAAAATAGGCTGGTTAAAATCCGCCAGTTCCAGGAGGCTGATATTAGTAACTGTCTGCAGGATATATTCAAAAAAAGGTAAGATTCCTAAAGTAATGATTCCGGAAAGTAGCCCATTGATTAAAATTACCAGGTACCTTTGCGTATGCGCGATCCTGAAATGTTCCAGGAGTATTAATCCCACCAGCTGCAGCGCGCCGGCGATGATTCCGGCCCGGATTACCTGCGAACGTTTACGGGCCTGATCTACCAATAATATTGCGCAGATACATGAGGTTACAAAAAGAAAGCAGGCCTTAAAAGGTTCCGGGCTTAAGCTGGCCAGGGCGATTGAAGTAGTCAGTGATAAAAAATAAGCCACCCCGGGATTATTAAATAATAGTACGCAGAGCATGGGGATAATGGTAACCGGTATAAAATAGAAGGATAATCCCTGATTAATTAAATAATAACCCAGGCAAAAAGAGATTAAAAAAAGAAAATTTAAATTAAGCAGCCTGGCTGCTTTATTCTTGGTGAATCTTTTGTAGAAACAAAGATACAGCAGTATAAGAAAAAAAGGAATGCCTAGATTTATATGGATAAGGTAGCTGAAAAGAAAAATGAAAAGGCAAAACCCGATAGCCAGTAAGTTGGTTTTATTGAACAGTTTTTTCATAGGCGTGAATTATTCTTTGCACTAATGAGTGCCTGACTACATCGCAACCACTAAAGTAGATAAATTTAATCCCTTCGATTTCCTTAAGAATTTCCTGCGCTTGCAGCAGGCCGATAGGTTTGGCTCCGGGTAGATCGCTTTGAGTTACGTCTCCGGTAATCACGGCCTTAGAATCAAATCCTAACCGGGTTAGGAACATTTTCATTTGTTCAGCCGTGCAATTTTGCGCTTCATCTAAAACAATAAAAGCGTCGTTGAGCGTCCTGCCTCGCATGTAAGCCAGCGGAGCAACTTCAATTATCCCGGTTTCGATATAACTTTCAATCCTCCGGGCATCCATCATGTCATATAAGGCATCGTAAAGCGGCCTTAAATAGGGAGAGATTTTGGCTTGGAGGTCTCCGGGGAGAAAACCCAGTGATTCTCCGGCTTCGATCGCCGGACGGGTTAAAATGATCCGCCGGACCTCCTGTTTTTTTAACGCCTCAACCGCGCAAGCCATCGCTAAATAGGTCTTGCCTGTCCCCGCCGGTCCAACCCCAAAGACAATATCATGTTTTTGGATGGCTTCCACATACTCTCTTTGCCCGTTGGTTTTAGGGCCAATCTGTTTTCCGGCGATTGAGCGGGTAATCCCGTTATCAAATTCATCCAGCTGCAGGGATTTTTTTCCGCGTTTTAAATTAGATATTAAACAAGCCAGGTCGGTTTGGCCGATTTCACTGCTGCCGGCTCGTAAACCGGATAAAAGATATTCAACTAATTGGCTGGTTTTTTTAACATTCGCGGCGCTTCCGCTTATTTTTAAGTGTTCACCGCGCAAGGTAAGCTTGACCTTAAATTCATCCTGGATGCTTTTAAGATTGGCATCCTGGGCGCCCAGGAGCTCCTGGGTCTCCTTTTGGGATACAAACTGGATTATTTTATCCATAATAAAAGTTCAAAGCCGTTTATTTTAAAAACCAGGCTTACCTTTTTTAAGCGCTTGCCGATTTCACTTGAGCTTATTTAAGATTTTCCTTTGGCTCAAGCATTGCCCGGCTTTTTGCTTCTACCCTGGCGCCAGCAGGAATTTTTATGACTTGACCGGGATAAAGTTTATCCGGACCGCGCAGGACATCTTTATTGGCTTCATAAATTTTCATCCACCTTTTAGTTGTCCCGTAGAATTTATTCGAAATTTTCTGCAGCGTATCGTTTTTGGCGACGGTATAGTTTTCAAAATTCAAATTTGTTTCCTCGGCTTGTACTTCCGGGGCGGTTTCCTGGATCATTCTGGGCTCTTCCAGTCCGGCGGTTGATAACGGAGTATTTGCCGGACAGCTGGTTTTGGTCTTATTGGTCTGCCCTAACTCCAGCTCAAAGACCCTGGTAGTGCGGGTAGTTTTTCTTTCCTGGGGTTCCGGGGCTTTTCCCATAATGTAACCGCGGTTACCGGTTACCGGTGAAAGTTCCTGGTCGACTCTATCTCTGGTTAATTCATAGGTTCTGGCCACGCAACCCGATAATGCCAGCGTTGAGGTTAATACACAAATTCCTGCTAGTTTATAGCTGATCATTTTACTTCCCTCCCTTTTTTACGGTTAGACCTAATTCTTTTAATTGTTTATCTGTAACATCCGAAGGCGCGCTAGTTAACGGACAGAAAGCATTTGAGTTTTTGGGAAAAGTGATCACTTCCCGGATACTTGTTTCTCCGGAAAGTATGGCTAAAAGCCGGTCCAACCCAAAAGCTACTCCTCCATGCGGCGGGGCGCCGAATTGAAAAGCTTCCAGAAGAAAACCAAAACGTTTCTGAATTTCTTCTTTCTCCAGGCCGATAATATTAAAGATTTTTTCTTGGAGCTCTTGGCGGTGGATTCTGATCGAACCTGAACCCAGCTCCATTCCGTTTAACACCAAATCATAAGAGCGGGATTTAACTTTATCCGGGGCCTGCTCTAAATTTTCCAGATCTTCGACGGCCGGAGCGGTAAAAGGATGATGTTCGCTTTCCCAGCGGTTCTCTTCGGTATTAAATTTGAAGAGCGGGAAATCCACGACCCAGCAGAAAGCAAAATCCATCTTTAGATGTTCCCTTAAATCCGGCTTATCACATTTATACTTTTCCATTGCTTCTTTATAGCTGATCCTGGTGAAAGGTACCGGGATATCGATATTTTTTAATTCCTTGAAGATTAATTGCATCAGGCCTTCAGCCAGGCTGAAAACATCCTCTTCGTTAATGAAAGACATTTCAATATCTAATTGGGTAAATTCCGGCTGGCGGTCAGCGCGCAGGTCTTCATCCCGGAAACATTTAGCGATCTGGTAATATCTTTCTGCCCCGGCTACCATGAGTATCTGCTTAAATAATTGCGGAGATTGAGGTAAGGCAAAAAATTGTCCTAAATTTGCCCGTGAAGGAACCAAATAATCCCGGGCGCCTTCAGGGGTAGATTTGGTAAGTATCGGGGTTTCACATTCAATGAAATCTCTTTTTCCTAAATAACCGCGGATGACTTTATAAAGGTCGCTTCTTAAAAGCAGGTTTTTAAACACCTTAGTTCTTCTTAGGTCCAGGTAGCGGTATTTAAGGCGAAGCTCCTCGGTAATATCGGTTTCATCCAGAATCTCGAACGGCGGGGTATTGCTGGGGTTTAAAATTTCCAGCTCTTGCGCCAAAACTTCTATTTCTCCGGTGGATAACTTGGAGTTGATGGTCCCTTTCGGCCGGTTATTAACCACTCCTTTTAATTTAACCACAAACTCATTTCTTAAATCTTGGGCTAATTTATGGGCTTCCCCGGATTCTTTAGGGATAAAAACTACTTGCGTAAGGCCGTAACGATCGCGGATATCAATAAAAATTAATTTTCCATGGTCACGCCGGTTAGCCACCCAGCCGCAGAGGGTCACCGGTTTTCCCGTATCGGTGCCCTTTAATTCTCCGCAGGTATGCGTTCTTAACATTTTAATTCCTCGGTTAAATTTTCTAAACTAACTTCTCTTTGTGTGCTATCAGCCATATCTTTGACTGAAATAGTGTTCTTCTTTAATTCATCATCCCCTAAGATGAGCACCGAGGTTGCCCCGGCGTCATTAGCCGCGCGCATGGCGGCTTTTAATGATTTATTCAGATAATCCATATCTGCAGGTATTTGGGCATTTCTAAGTTGATTTAATATTTTTAAGCCCGCAGATTTTGCCGTATCTCCCAGAGTAATTAAGTAAACTAATTTTTTAGGAGGGTTCTGATCCAAGGTGTTCGGCACCAAAAGAAGCCGCTCGACCCCAAAAGCGAAACCAATCGCCCCCAGGTCCGGCCCGCCTAATTCACTAACTAAATTATTATAACGGCCGCCTGCCCCAATGGCATCCTGGCTGCCTAAATCGCTATGTGTAATTTCAAATACCGTGCGGGTGTAATAATCCAATCCGCGTACTAAGTGCGGATCGATCTGGAAGGGTATACCCAGATTATTCAGACCGGTTTTTACTTCTTCAAAATGTTCGCCGCATTCCGGACAAAGATGGGCGGTTTTCAGGTCAAGGGCTTTAACGATTTTTTTACAGTCCTCGTTTTTACAGTCAAGAATTCTTAATACGTTATGCTTAGCTCTCTGCTGGCAATCCGCGCACAAATGCGGTAATTTTTCCCGCAAATTTTCCTTCAAAGCAGCGCTAAGGACCTGTTTATCTTTAGGACAGCCTAAACTGTTAAGTTTGATCTTATAACCTGAAATTCCGAAACTTTTTAGTAATTGCTCTACTAAGCTGATTACTTCTATATCCAGGCTGGCTGCCGGCGAACCCAGAGCTTCAGCTCCGATATGGTGGAATTGGCGCAACCTTCCTTTTTGCGGACGCTCCAGGCGGAACATCGGACCGATATAATATAATTTTGAGAAACCGCAGGTTTTATCTAAATTATTTTCCAAGTAGCTGCGGACGATCGAGGCCGTCCCTTCGGGGCGCAGCGCGTAAGTATCTTCTTGGTTATGGATAAGGAACATCTGCTTTTGCACAATTTCGGTGGCCGCCCCTAAAGTACGGTTAAAAAGTGAAGCTTCTTCAATAACCGGCGTACGAATTTCTTGATAATTATATAGACAGAATATTCTACGCGCTGTGGCTTCGAGAGTTTGCCAGGAGGATGATTCATTAGGTAAGATGTCTTTAGTCCCGGGGATTCTTTTAAACATGTAATTAAATTAAATACTTGGTAACTAGAATTAAATTACCGGATTTATACTTATAAATAGTAATTGGTTATTTTAAATTAGTTTAGTTTATTTAATTTTTTGCTTCATTTCCAAGCCAGCTTTAAAGACAACTACTTTTCTGGGCGGGACAGGGATAACCTGATTAGTTCGCGGATTTCTGCCTGTGCGGCTTCTTCTTTGTTTTACTTTAAAAACGCCAAAATTACGTAATTCGATTTTTTCGCCCCTGATCAAAGCATCGATAATGCAATCGAAGGTCTTTTGGACTATTTTTTTGACGTCTATTTGCTTAAGGTTAGTTTCATCGGAAACTTTTAAGACAATATCTTTTTTGGTCATCTTGCACCCCCTATTGCTAAGTATAATAACAGCAGAAAGTTACAATGTCAAGCCTAAATTTATCCGTTAAGTATTCATCTTGGGTTTAGCCGTTGATTAAAACGCGGCTTTCTTTGCCCTAAATTACCAATGAAAAGTGTTCAGGGCCTAAAAGTTCATCTAAATCCTGGATAAGTTTTTCGCTGGGATCGACATACAACCCTTCGCCTACAATTAATTGTACCCGGGTTTTAGCGGGTGCTTGTTTACCGGTCGGCCCGGCTTCTAGGCGCAAATATACCGGGACATTACCGCGGTGGGTGGCCAGTAAAGTTTTTAAGGATTCAAAGATATTCTCCCTTAATCCGGCCAAATTAATGTTTATCGCGCTAATGAGTTTGTAAATTGCTTCAAAAGGAAAAATATCTTCCGCAATAATCTTCGGAGTCTCTTCTTTTAAGTCCAGCACTCCCCGGATATGCACGATGGTGTTGGCTTGAATGTATGAACTTATTTTAGCGTATGCCCTGGGGAAAACCAATACCTCTACGGCACCGTCTAAATCCTCGATTTTTAAAATCGCCATTTTCTCTTGTTTGGCACGGGTAACCGTGTTTTTAATCTTGGCAATTAATCCGACGATTTTAATAATATCCTGGTCTTTGTGTTCATGCAGGTTAACCGTTGAGGTGGAAACGAAGCGTTTGAGCTGGTTAGCATAACGCGCTAAAGGGTGTCCGCTGACATAAAAACCCAACATATCCTTTTCAAAAGCCAAAAGTTGCGGTTCAGGCCATTCTTTACAATCTACTAAATTGTTGACAGTCTTGCCGAAGCCGTTACTTTTTACTGCCTGGTCGAAGAATGAAAGCTGCCCGCTGGATTTTTCTTTCTGCGTCCTTTGGGCACCTTCTAATATTTGATCAAGACTGGCGAACATTTTTGCCCGCGCCATTTTGAAACAATCCAAAGCCCCGCATTTAATCAGACTTTCTAAAACTTTACGATTAGCCAGTCTTAAATCAATCCGCTGGCATAAATCTTCCAAGGATGTGAATTTTGCTTTCTCTCTTTGGGCAACGATCGATTCAACTGCGCCTCTTCCGACATTTTTAATCGCCAGCAGGCCAAAACGGATATTTGCAGCATCCTCGACCTTAAATAGCGCTTCGCTTTCATTAATGTCGGGCGGCTGAATTTTCAGGCCCATGCGCAGGGATTCATTAACGTATTCTACGATTTTATCGGTATTATCACGCTCAGAGGTAAGCAGGGCGGACATGAATTCCACCGGGTAATTGGCTTTTAAATAAGCCGTGCGGTAAGAAACCAGGGCGTAAGCGGTAGAGTGTGATTTATTAAATCCGTAACCGGAGAAGTACTCGATCAGATCGAATATTTTGCTGGCGGTGCTCTCTTTAATTCCGTTTTTAACGCATCCATTAAGGAAATTTTTGCGTTCTTTCTCCATAATTTCGGGGATCTTTTTACCCATGGCTTTACGCAAGATATCAGCTTGGGCCAGCGAAAATCCGCCCAAAGCGGAGGCAATTTGCATAATTTGTTCCTGATAAACCATTATCCCGTAAGTTTCTTTAAGGATCGGTTCAAGTTTAGGGTGTTCATATTTAATCGGAATGGTGCCATGTTTACGTTTCATAAAATCATCTAACATGCCGGAGCCGATCGGTCCCGGCCGGTATAACGCGATCAGGGCGATTAAATCTTCGAAACGCTCAGGCACAAGTTTTTTGAGCAAATCGCGCATTCCGGAGCTTTCTACCTGGAATATTCCGATCGTATGGCTGGAAGCCAGCAGTTTATAAGTGTTGGGGTCATTAAGGGGGATTTTCTCAAAATCAATCTGAATACCGTGGATCTTATTGACCAATTTTACAGTTTCATCAATTACCGTCAGTGTTCTTAACCCCAAAAAATCAACTTTAAGCAAGCCGATTTTTTCCAGCATTCCCATGCTATAGCCGGTAGTGATCTGGTCGTCTCCGGTTTTAAATAAAGGCGTATAATTTTTCAGCGGTTTATCCGAAATTATTACCCCGGCGGCATGCACTGAAGCATGGCGGTTTAAACCTTCGAGGGATTGGGCAACATTGATCAGTTTGGTAATTTGAGGGTCGGTTTTATAGAGGTTATTTAATTCCTCCTCACTCTCCATGGCTTTTTTAAGCGTCATATCCAGTTCGGCCGGGATCAATTTAGCGATCCGGTCGACTTGAGCGTAAGGAATTGCCATTACCCGGCCGACATCCCGGATTACTCCGCGGGCCTGCATTGTTCCGAAAGTAATAATTTGGGCGACATTTTCCCGCCCGTATTTCTGGGTGACATAATCGATTACTTCCTGCCGGCGTTCATAACAGAAATCGATATCAATATCCGGCATCCCCAAACGTTCGGGATTAAGGAATCTTTCGAAAATTAAGCCGTAATTCAACGGATTAAGATCGGTAATGCCTAAAAGATAGCTTACCAGGCTTCCTGCCGCCGATCCCCTTCCGGGCCCCACGGGAATATTCTGAGCTTTAGCATAAGCGATAAAATCCCGGACAATCAAGAAGTAACTGATAAACCCCATATGTTTAATTATTTTCAGTTCGTGTTCCAGTCTTTTTTGCGCTTCAGGGTCCTGATCAAGTTTTTTTTCAGTCATGCCCTTTTGGCATAACTCCAGCAGATAGGCTTCTTTATCTTTTCCTTCGGGAGGTGAAAATTTAGGTAAATGCAGTTGCTTAAAATTAAGCTCCAGGTTACACCGTGAGGCAATCTCCAAAGTATTCTTTAGGGCTTCCGGATAATCGCTAAACAGCTTTTTCATTTCTGCCGGAGAAGTAAAATAGAATTCTTCGGTCTGAAAACGCATGTGTTTGGGGTCATCCAGAGTCGATTGGGTTTGGATACACAGTAGCGCTTCGTGGGCAGCGGCCCGGTCACGGGTTGGATAATGTACGTCATTTGTAGCAACTAGAGGGATATCTAATTGACGTGAAATCTTAACTAATCCTTCGTTAGCGATTTTTTGTTCGGGAATGGAATTGCCTTGAATTTCCAGGTAAAAGTTGCCTTTTCCCAGTATATTTTGAAAGTTATCGGCGGCTTTTAAAGCATCGTTGAAGCGTTTTTGTAATATCAGGCAGGCAATTTCACCTTTCAGGCAGGCTGAAGATCCGATCAAACCGGCGGCATGCCGGGATAAAACTTCTTTATCAATGCGCGGCCGGTAATAAAATCCTTCCAGGTAAGCGATGGAGACCAGCTCCATTAAATTATGATAGCCTTCTTCATCGCGGGCTAAAAGAATTAAATGGTTGGCGGCATCTTCGATCCCTGAGCTGCTTTTTTCCAGGCGGCTTTGCGGGGCGACATAAAATTCGCAGCCAATAATAGGTTTAACCCCGGCTTTCTGAGCTTCTAAATAGAATTCGATCGCCCCAAACATGTTGCCATGGTCAGTAATGGCCAGGGAATCCATTTTAAAACTTTTAGCAATAGCGAGTATTTCAGGTATACGGCAGGCACCGTCAAGAAGACTATATTGTGTATGTAGATGGAGATGGACGAATTCCGAACCAGGCATAAAAAGCTTTAAGTTTTAAGCTATAAGCTTTAAGCTGCAGCTTACGACTTACGGCTTATCGCTTATCTAGGTTTTTTAGATTTAAACAAATCATTCCCACTCGATCGTGGCCGGAGGTTTGGAGCTGATATCATAAACTACCCGGTTAATTCCTTTTACTTCATTAATGATACGGTTGGATATTCTTTCCATGACTTCATAGGGAAGCTTTACCCAATCCGCGGTCATCCCGTCAAAACTGGAAACACAGCGTAAAGCGCAGACATTTTCATAAGTACGCTCATCTCCCATGATCCCTACGCTTTTAATCGGGAGCAATACCGCGAAAGACTGCCAAACCTGATCGTAAAGCCCGGCTTTTGTAATTTCTTCGATTACGCGTTTATCCGCTTCGCGTAAGAGATCTAATTTTTGAATATCAATCTCTCCTATTATTCTAACGGCCAAACCCGGCCCGGGGAAAGGTTGACGCTGGATAATATTTTCCGGTAAGCCCAATTGACTGCCGATCTGCCGGGCCTCATCTTTAAATAATTCCCGCAACGGCTCGATAAGCTTAAGGTTCATTTGAGCAGGCAGCCCGCCGACATTATGATGGCTCTTAATTTTTCTGCTCGGGCCTCCGGTGGGGGAAACGGATTCGATTACATCCGGGTAAAGCGTGCCTTGGCCCAGGAATTTTACACCTTTGGTCTTTTTAGCCTCTTCTTCAAAAACCTTAATAAATTCACTGCCGATGATTTTTCTTTTTTCTTCCGGATCAGTTACGCCTTTTAAACGTTCAAGGAATCTTTTACTTCTATCCACGTAACTCAAGTTGAGATGGTACATTTCTTTAAAAACATTTTTAACCTGTTCGGCTTCTCCTTTTCTGAGCAGGCCATTGTCAATAAAGATACAGCGTAAATTCTTGCCGATTGCCCGGTGGATTAACAAAGCGGCTACAGAAGAATCAACTCCGCCGCTTAAACCTAGAACTACCTTATCTTTTCCGATAGTCTTTTTAATATTTAAAATCGATTCTTTGATAAACGACTGCATGGTCCAGCGGCTGGAAGCCCCGCAGGCTTTAAATAAGAAATTGCTCAAAATCTGGTTGCCTTTTTCCGTGTGGGTCACTTCCGGATGAAACTGTACGGCAAAGATCTTTCTCTTGAAGTTAGCGATTGCCGCGATAGGGGTATTGCTGGTGTGACCGATCGTGTGAAAACCGGCCGGCATCTTGGTTACATAGTCCCCATGGCTGGCCCAACAGGTGAAATTACCCGGTAGGTGGCTGAACAGATTGCTGTTATCATCAATAAATAATTCTACTTTCCCGAATTCGCGGTCGCGGGTATGTTTAACCTTGCCTCCTAATAATTCACAGATTACCTGCATTCCGTAACAGATACCCAAAATCGGAATCCCTAACTTAAAGATGCCGGCATCAGGATAGGGCGACTTTTTGTCAACTACCGAAGCCGGTCCGCCGGAAAGAATAATTCCTTTAGGATTTAATAAAGCAATTTCTTTGGCCGGAGTATTGTAAGGAATAATCATTGAAAAAACTTTATTCTCCCTTACTCTGCGGGCGATCAATTGTGTATATTGGGAGCCAAAATCCAAAATTAATACTGTTTGCCTGGTGATCCCGGTTTTTCTTTCCTGAACTTTTTTTGCTCTGTTTTTTTTCTTCATTTATTTACCCATTCCTACTCTTTGGCTGACCTGAAAAATTTTACCTTCGGTTTGAATTGAAGGGGCGATAATAATTTCTACGTCATGCATTTCTTTTAAATTAGAGGCTCCCAGGGAACCCATGGAGGTTTTTAAAGCGCCTAAAAGATTCTGTGAACCGTCATCAACTTTAGCCGGGCCAAGTAAAATATCCTTGAGCGTGCCGGTGGTCCCTACTTGGATACGTGTTCCGCGGGGTAAATTAACATGCGAAGTAGCCATACCCCAATGAAATCCTCTTCCGGGAGCTTCTTTGGCACGGGCAAAACTTGAACCGATCATTACGGCATCGGCTCCGCAGGCAAAGGCTTTACAAATATCCCCGCCGCGATTCATCCCGCCGTCAGTAATAATGGAAACATATTTTCCGGTACGTTTAAAATAAAAATCCCGCGCTCCAGCGGCATCAACCGTGGCGGTAACCTGAGGAACTCCGATGCCTAATACCCCGCGTGAGGTGCAAGCTGCTCCCGGGCCTACTCCAATTAATAAGCCGCTGGCTCCTGTCCCCATAAGCTCTAAAGTTGACTCATAAGTCACGCAATTTCCTAATATGACCGGAACTTTTACGGATTTGCAAAATTTTACCAAGTCTAATGTTTTGTATTCTGTTGCGATATGTTTAAGGGTGGTTACTGTGGATTGGATGACAAAAACATCTACTCCGGCAGCGATAGCTAATTTTGAAAATTTTTCGGCGTTAGCCGGAATACAGCTGACTACCGCCATCGCCTTGGCGTCTTTAATTTCTGTGACTCTTTTAGTAACTAGTTTTTCTTTAATCGGCGTAGTATAAACAGTTTGGATCAATTCCGTAGCTTTTTGAGGGGTAGCTTTGGAAATATCCGCAAGCACTTCATCCGGATTCTCATAGCGGGTTTGGATACCATCAAGGTTTAAAACCGCAATTCCTCCTAAGCGGGACATTTCAATGGCAAATTTTACATCGACTACTCCATCCATAGCTGCCGCTAAAATAGGTATCTTGAAGTTTTTTCCGTTGAATTTAAAGCTTGTATCGACTTCGTTAGGATTTACCGTTTGGGATCCGGGAACTAAAGATACTTCATCAAAACCGTAACATCTTCTTGCGCGCCTGTTTATACCGATCCATTCCGCCATCTTAAAATCTCCTTGTAGTGTATTAAATCGTTGTTTTGCAACAAGTTATGAATTCTTAACTCACCTTGGGATTATACCTGACAGGATTAATAATTTTATATTAAACCGGATTATTTGTCAATAGATATTTAATTGGGCGTGTTGTTTAATAAAAGAGGACGTTTCATCAAAAATGAAGCGTCCTCTTTTATTCTATTCCATCGAAAAAACGACTATTTGCTGTTTTTTAATACATTCCTCCACCCATGCCACCCATGCCGCCCATTCCACCAGCAGGCATAGCAGGCATTTTATCCTCTTTCTCCGGTTTATCAGCAATCAACGCTTCCGTAGTAAGTAACAACGCAGCAATACTGGAAGAGTTCTGTAAAGCTGAGCGGGTTACTTTGGTCGGATCAATAACACCGGCCTCGATCATATCTACGTATTCATCCTGACTGACATCATAACCGATATTGGTTTTTTCCTGTTTAATCCTTTGCACAACTACTGATCCTTCCAGACCAGCATTTTGGGCAATTTGCCTTAAAGGCTCTTCGATAGCGCGTTTTACAATATCCGCGCCGATTTTTTCATCACCTTCCAGCTTTAATTTATCTAAAGCTGCGATGGTACGAATAAAGGCAACTCCGCCTCCGGGAACAATTCCTTCTTGAGTAGCTGCGCGAGTGGCATGTAAAGCATCTTCCACGCGGGCTTTCTTCTCTTTCATCTCGGTTTCGGTAGCTGCGCCAACATTGATCACTGCGACTCCACCGGCTAATTTCGCCAGGCGTTCCTGCAGTTTCTCTTTGTCATAATCTGAATCAGTATCTTCGATCTGTTTCTTCAACTGATTAATCCTGGCTTGAATCGCGGCATTCTTGCCGGCGCCTTCGACAATGGTTGAATTTTCTTTGTCGATCTTGATCTTTTTAGCGCGTCCTAAATCCTCAATATCCACATTTTCCAGTTTAATACCCAGATCCTCAGTCATGGCTTTACCGCCGGTGAGAATGGCAATATCTTCCAGCATGGCTTTACGTCTATCGCCATACCCGGGAGCTTTTACCGCGCAAGCCACAAAAGTACCCCGGATCTTGTTAACCACTAAAGTAGCCAAGGCTTCGCCATCAACTTCTTCAGCAATAATTAATAAAGGTTTTCCGGCCCGGGCAATTTTTTCCAATAAGGGCAGGATATCCTTGATTGAAGATATTTTTTTCTCATAAATAAGAATGTAAGCATCTTCTAAAAGCACTTCCATTCTCTCTGTATCGGTTACAAAGTAGGGTGATAAATACCCCTGGTCAAACTGCATTCCTTCTACGACATCCAAGGTAGTAGCAGTTGATTTTGCTTCTTCCACGGTGATTACGCCATCTTTACCTACTTTATCCATGGCTTCGGCAATTAATTCGCCGATATTGGTATCAGAGTTAGCCGCGATGCTGGCAACCTGAGCAATTTCCTTTTTATCTTTGATCGGAGTAGAAAGCTTGCCTAATTCTTCAACGACTTTGATCACTGCTTTTTCGATCCCGCGTTTCAAGGCCATCGGGTTTGAACCGGCAGTAACATTCTTTAATCCTTCACGATAGATCGCTTCGGCCAGGACGGTGGCGGTAGTGGTGCCATCACCGGCATTGTCAGAGGTTTTTTCGGCAACTTCTTTCACCATCTGAGCGCCCATATTTTCAAAAGGATCCTCTAAATCAATTTCCTTGGCTACGGAAACACCGTCTTTGGTGATCGTAGGAGAACCAAATTTTTTGTCAATTACAACATTACGCCCTTTAGGGCCTAAGGTCACCTTAACCGCCGCGGCCAGCTGCTCTACGCCCCTTAAAATCTTACGACGGGCATCGTCACTGTACAATAATTGCTTTGCCATAGATTCCTCCAGTTTGTATAGTTATTATTTATTTTATAATTGCTAAGATATCTTCTTCGCGCAAAATAAGTAAATCTTCGCCTTCTTTAGTGGTAATCTCATTTCCGGAATATTTGCCAAAGATCACTTTATCTCCGACTTTAACTTCGGGAGCTGCGATGGTACCATTCTCCAGCACTTTGCCTTTGCCCACCGCGACTACTTTGGCCTCTTGCGGTTTTTCTTTGGCAGTATCAGGCAAAAGAATTCCGCCCTTGCTTTTAGTCTCTGCCTCTAAAACTTTAACCACGATACGATCACCTAACGGTTTAATATCCATTATGTCTCCTCCTTGTTTACAAACACCCTGGTGCAAATCCGTTTAGCTCCGGGTGTCAATCGGTTAGATACTAAAACTAGCACTCTTTTTCCTAGAGTGCTAATTATAGATAAAAAAAATTTCTTGTCAAGAGTTTTTTTGAAATTTGCTATTTTTAGCTATTTTTGTATTATAAATCAACTCCATTCCAATCAAAGTTAAGGATGGGTTAATTTTAATTTTTAAACCGGAGTATTTTTTTATTAAAGCTATATTACCGCCGGTGCCGATAACAAGTAAATGCTTACCGATAATCCGTTTGATTCTTTCTGTGACTTCCTTGCTTAGGGCGGCGGTTCCGAAAATTATCCCGCTTAACATGCTATTTTTAGTATCCCTGCCGATTAACGTTTTTGGAGGTTGTAATTCTACTTGCGGTAATAACGCGGTCTTTTCTTTTAAGGCCTCCAGAGAGATGCGCATGCCCGGAACGATTAAACCTCCAAGATAGGCTTTATTTTTGGAAATCACATCAAAAGTAATGGCGGTTCCGGAGTCGATCACAACCAGCGGGCAAGCATAAAGGCAAACAGCAGCATAAGCATTTACCAGGCGGTCTTGTCCGACCTGTCCGGGTATACGATAACGGTTTTCAATGGGCACCACTAAATCTTTACCTATAATATAGGCGTTTCTTCCGGTTAAAAACTTAAGATCCTGCTGAATGATCCGGGTCAGCTTAGGAACAACGCTGCAGATAATTGCGGCAGATATCTTAGGGCAGTTTTTTAACTTTTTAGCCAGCCGGTTTTGGTTGTAGGCCCAAGTAGGAAGATCAAACTGCTTTTTTAGTTTTTTGCCGGCAAATATTCCGCAAGTAACATTAGTATTGCCGATATCAATGGCTAGTAGCATTACGCAACTCCTTAATTTTATCCCTTAAACCGGCGGCTTTCTCAAATTGTAAATTCCGCGCCGCCAATTCCATTTCATATTCTAACTCATCGATGTATTTATGCAACTGGTATTGCTCTCTGGGCTCTCCGGTCAGTTCTTCCACAAATTCCTGGATTTGTTCAGTGTCTTCAATGCCTTTTTTAATGGCTTTATCGATCGAACGCGGGGTAATCTTAAATTTATGGTTAAATTCGATCTGTTTAAGTCTGCGCCTCCGGCTTTCATCAATCGCTTTCTTCATGGATTTGGTAATCGTATCAGCATACATGATTACCGTTCCGTTTACATTCCGCGCCGCCCGCCCCCCGACCTGAATCAGCGCGGTTGCGCTGCGCAAGAATCCCTCCTTATCGGCATCCAGAATAGCGACTAATGAAACCTCCGGCAGATCCAGGCCCTCGCGGAGTAAATTTATCCCGACCAAGCAATCAAATTTCTTTTCACGTAACTCTTTAAGAATTTGTGAACGTTGGATAGTTTTAATTTCAGAATGTAAATATTTAACTTTTAGCCCCTGCTCCGTAAGATAAGCGGCTAAATCTTCCGACATTCTTTTGGTCAAGGTAGTCACCAGAGTCCTTTGATTATTCTTGGCGCGTTCCTTTATTTCCTTGATCAAATCCTCAATCTGGCCTTCCGAAGGCCTGACAATAATTTCCGGGTCGATTAATCCGGTGGGACGGATAATTTGCTCAGTAACTTTATCTTTGCTTAAAGCTAATTCATATTCATCGGGGGTAGCGGAAACAAAAACTAATTGTTTTACCAGGCGGTTAAATTCATTGAATTTTAACGGACGGTTATCCAGGCAGGAAGGTAATCTGAATCCGTAATTAACCAGGGTTTCTTTTCTGGCCCGGTCACCGGCGTACATTCCCCGGATTTGCGGTAGCGTAGCATGCGATTCGTCGATAATCGTCAAAAAATCTCCGCTAAAATAGTCGATCATCGCCCAGGGACGGGTCCCCGGCTCAGAGCCGTTTAAATGCCGCGAGTAATTTTCAATTCCGTGGCAATATCCGATCTCATTAAGCATCTCTAAGTCGTAATTTGTCCGCGACTCTAATCTTTGGGCCTCCAATAATTTATTCTTACTACGCAGCTGCTCAAGGCAAAGATTTAACTCTTCTTTGATTGAACCGGTAGCCGACTGTATTCTTTGCGGTGAGGCAATAAAATGCTTAGCCGGGTAGATGGCTATTTGTTCGGTCCGGTTAATTATTTTGGCGGTGACCGGGTCAATTATCGAAATTTGCGATATTTTATCCCGGTTTAATTCCAGGCGGATAGCCTGCTGGCTGTAAGAAGGAAATACCTCAACGACGTCTCCGCGGACCCGGATCTTCCCGCGTTTAAATTCGTAGTCGTTACGTTCATATTGAATACCGATAAGTTTAGCGATCAATTCATCACGCGAAACGCTAGTATCCTTATTCAGAATAACCAGCATTTCCCGGTAGTCCTGCGGAGAGCCTAAATTGTAAATACAGGAAACCGAGGCCACAATAATTACGTCACGGCGGCTCATTAACGAAGTAGTAGCGGAAAGCCTTAAGCGGTCGAGGTTCTCATTGATCGAAGAATCTTTCTCGATATAAGTATCCGTGGAAGGAATGTAGGCTTCCGGCTGGTAATAATCGTAATAACTAACAAAATATTCAACGGCATTATGGGGGAAAAATTCTTTAAATTCAGAATAAAGCTGGGCGGCTAAAGTTTTATTGTGCGAGATGACCAGCGTCGGTAAATTTACTTTGGCGATAGTATTAGCCAGGGTAAAGGTTTTGCCGCTGCCGGTAACCCCCAGGAGCGTAGTATAACGTTGTTTGGCGAGAATGGATTTAGAAAGTTCCCGGATGGCTTTGGGTTGATCGCCGCAGGGCTTAAATCTTGAAACAAGTTTAAAGCTATTCATAAAAAGCTTCCCGGTGAATCCGGTTATTTTAAACCCGGATTTCTAGTCTACCTCTAAACTGATATCTACGGATTTTATTGAATCGGTTAACTCCCCGATAGAGATAAACTCAACTCCGGTAGAGGCATATTTCTTTACGTTACCCAAGTGTATGCCTCCGCTGGCCTCCAGTTTGGTATTAATTTTCAGGCTGTTTCTAATTTTTACAGCTTCTTTAATATCCCGGATCTTCATATTGTCCAGCATAATAATATCCGGCTTAAAGCTGATGGCATGCCTAAACTCTTTAAGGTTTTGAGTTTCAATTTCAATTTTACATCCGCCAGGCACCTTGGGCAGATGCGAGTAGTTACCGATGATTTTTAAATGGTTATCTTTAATCAGGACCATTTCCGCCAGACTTATTCTATGGTTATAACCTGAGCCTACTCTCACGGCGTATTTTTGCAATTGCCGCAATCCGGCTACGGTTTTACGGGTGTCCATGATTTTAGTTTTAAAGGGCTCTATTCTTTTTACAAATACCGATGTTTTAGTGGCTATCCCGGAAAGCAGGGAAACTAAATTTAAGGCGACTCTTTCCGCCGTAAGGATACTGGCTGCTTTTCCTGAAATAAACGCCAAAATGTCTTTATTGTGAACGGCTTTTCCATCCCTAGCCTTTGCCATGAATTTAATACCCGGATCTACGGCGCTAAACACCTTTTTAGCTAAATCTATTCCGCAGAGCAGAAAATTTTCCTTCGCGATAATTCTAGCTTTTATTTGCGCTTTTTTTGGAATGGTTAAGCGGGTAGTAATGTCTCCCCCTCCGATGTCTTCGGCCAGAGCGCGTTTAATAATGGATTTTGCCTCTTTGGCGCTAAGCTTGCCATTAGCCAGGAAATATTTAGCGCAAGCCATTTTTAATGACCTCCAGCTTTTTGATTTGTTCGTGCATATCGGTTAATTTAGTTTTTTCCGTTTCTACTATTTCTTTGGGCGCCCGCGAGATAAAATTTTTATTCGCCAGCATCCCTTCCTTATTTTTAATCTCGGACTGTAATTTTTCGATTCTTAATCCGGTTTTCTTAAGTTGTAAAGCCACATCCACGATCCCGGCCAGAGGCATAACCACATGTAAATCTTTAAAAACAACCGCGTATTGATTACTCTGCGGGATATATTTATCGGTTAAGGTTAAATTGTTAACTTTAGCCAGATTCTTTATGTAAGCGGCGGTCATTTCCAGGGAATTTCGAGTAGTTTTACTGGTAACCGTTATTTGTATATCAACCCGGCTGGCGGGATTGATCTCCAATTCGGCGCGCATGTTTCTAACCGTGTTAATCACATCAAAAACCAGCCCCATTTCTAATTCATCATTTTTATTAATTAATTCCGGTTGCAGATGCGGCCAGTTCTGCTGCATGATCGAATCTTGAGCATCCGGCAGACGCTGCCAGATTTCTTCCGTTATAAAAGGCATAAAAGGATGCATGATGCGCAGGGTTTTTTCTAAAATCTTATACATTACCACCTGTGTTTGTTTATCGTTAATTTGAGGTTTAATTAATTCCAGATACCAATCGCAGAATTCATGCCAGAAAAACGAATATACGCTATTAGCCGCTTCATTAAATTTAAAATCATCCAATTCTTTCCCCACCTTTTCCAAGGTGGTATAAAAACGGCTTAAGATCCAGCGGTTAACGATATTTAACCGTTCGTTTTTAAAAAACACGCACAGATCCAGCCTTACTTCTTCCGGCTTAAGGTTAATTAAAATAAATCTTGAAGCATTCCAAACTTTATTGGCAAAATTCCTGCCCTGCTCAAAGCGATCTTTAGATAAATATATGTCCTGGCTTTGGCTGGCAATCGAAACAAGGCTGAAGCGCAAAGCATCTGTACCGTACTCAGCGATGATCTCTAAAGGATCGATCGCGTTACCCAAAGATTTAGACATCTTTCTACCTTGGCTATCGCGTACTGTGCCGTGCAGGTAGACATCTTTAAAGGGGATCTTTTTTTTAAATTCAAATCCCGCCATAATCATGCGTGCTACCCAAAAGAAAATGATTTCAGGAGCGGTAACCAGCGTCGCAGTAGGATAAAAATAATCTAAATCTGCTTGATGCCGGCGATTTTTGTTTTTTAGCTCTTCAGTAACTCCCTCTTGGTTTAAAAATGGCCAATAAAAAGTAGCAAATGGCCAAAGCCAGCTGGAAAACCAGGTATCTAAGACGTCTTCCTCTTGCGTTAAATCAATTGACCCGCATTTAGGGCATTTGGTCGGCTTTATTCTAGAGACAATGATGCCGGTTTTAGGGTTTTTTGCCTGGCATTTTTTACAGTAATAAACCGGCATCCGGTGGCCCCACCAGATCTGCCGGGAAATACACCAATCTTGAATATTCTCCATCCAATTTAAATATACCTTAGTCCAGCGTTCCGGATGGAACTTTATACTGCCCTTTTTTACCGCCGCGATCGCAGGACGGGCCAAAGGCTTCATTTTTACAAACCATTGTTTTGATAAATACGGCTCAACAATTGTATTACAACGGTAACAATGCCCGGCAGAAAGGGTATGCGGGGTAATTTTTTCCAATAAGCCTGATGTTTTTAACTCTTCTAATATCGCCTCTCTTGCTTTAAAACGATCCAGCCCCGAAAACTTCTGAGCTGAATCATTCATCCTGCCATCCGGCGTCATAACATTAATAAATTCTAAGCCGTGCCTTTTGCCTAAAGCATAATCATTGGGATCATGCGCGGGAGTAACTTTTACCGCTCCGGTGCCAAATTCCATATCCACAACGCTATCGGCAATAATTTTTATCGGCCGGTTCATTAAAGGCAGGATCAAATATTTACCGATATATTGTTTATAGCGTTTATCTTTGGGGTTTACCGCCACAGCGGTATCGCCAAGCATAGTTTCCGGCCGGGTAGTAGCCACCGTAATAAATTCTTTGGGGTTTTCTTTTAACGGGTACTTAAGGAAATAAAGACTGCCTTGTAATTCAATATGGCTGGCTTCTTCATCGCTTAGTGCCGTCTGGCAACGCGGGCACCAGTTGATAATATAATGGCCTTGATAGATCAGTTTTTTTTCATAAAGCCTGACAAATACTTCGGTAACCGCCGCAGAATAATCCTGATCCATAGTGAAACGCGTACGTTCCCAATCACAGGCGCAGCCCAGTTTTTTAAGCTGGCTGATTATAGTTGAGCCATAATGCTGTTTCCAATCCCAGACTCTTTCTACGAATTTATCCCGGCCTAAATCCTGCCGCCGCAACCCTTCTTTAGCAATGGCTTTTTCGACTACATTTTGCGTGGCAATTCCGGCGTGATCCGTGCCCGGCATCCAAAGCGCGGCAAAACCCCGCATTTTTTTATAGCGGATCAGAATATCCTGAAGCGTGTCGTTTAAGGCATGCCCCATATGCAGGATCCCGGTAACATTAGGCGGCGGGATCACTATGCAATATGGTTTTTTATCGGCTGAAGGCTTAACGGAAAAAAGATTATTCTGTTCCCAGACCTTATACCATTTACTTTCGGTATCCTGCGGATTATACTGCTTGCTTAATTCTTCGTTCATTAATAATTATCCTTGCTGGCGAGAAAATCGTTCGGCTGCAACTTACGGTTTACTCGGTAGTTGATCTTTCAGAAGTTTGTATTCAATGCTGTCGGTTAAGGCCTGCCAACTGGCTTCAATAATATTTTCATGCACCCCGATCGTACTCCAGGTATCCGTTGCATCCTGAGATTGGATCAATACCCGCACCGGAGCAGCTGTTCCGGCCTTTTCATCCAATACGCGCACTTTAAAATCCGTCAGATGCATTTTAGCTAATGTCGGATAAAAATCTTTGAGGGCTTTACGCAAAGCATTATCCAGCGCGTTTACCGGGCCATCCCCTTCGGCGGCGGTATGCTCTTTAACCCCGTTAACCTTTAATTTGATGATCGCTTCAGAGTTCATTTTGTTGTTTTGGTTTTTTTCAATGACTACTTTATACCCTTCCAGTTCAAAGAATTTTCTGAATTTCTTTAAAGCCCTCTGCATTAATACCTGAAAAGAAGCTTCCGCTGCCTCAAATTGGAAACCTTTGTGTTCAAGGGCCTGGACTAATTCCAGGATTTTTTTAGTCTGCGGGTCGGTTTTGCTTAAATCATAGTTTAAATCCCTGGCTCTTAACAGAATGCCGGTTTTACCTCCTAATTCGGAAACCAGTATCCGGCGCTTGTTACCGACTAAACGGGGGTCCAGATGTTCATAAGTCAGAGGATTTTTCATGATCGCGTTAATATGCATCCCTCCCTTATGCGCGAAAGCTGAATCGCCTACATAAGGCTGCTCATTTTTTAGCCGCATATTGCTAATCTGGCTGACAAAATGCGAAAGATGCGTCAATTGTTTTAACTGTTCATCCGCAATGCAGTCGGATTTTAGCTTAATTTTCAAATTAGCAATAATCGGGATAAGGTCGGCGTTGCCGCAACGTTCTCCGTAGCCATTAATCGTCCCCTGGACGATTCTGGCGCCGGCTTCGACGGCAGCCAGGGAATTGGCGATCGCCACCCCGGAATCATTGTGGCAATGAATACCCAGATCAACTTTAATCTTTTTGCGGATCTCTTTAACGGTAGAACTGATTTGGCTGGTTAAAGACCCGCCGTTAGTATCGCAAAGGCAGACCGCTGAACTGCCGGCATCCTGCGCGGCGATTAAAGTTTTTAAAGCATAGTCCGGATTATTATTGTAGGCATCAAAAAAATGTTCCGCATCATAAAAAACAATAAATCCCTTCTTAACCAGGAAATCGACAGTATCAGCAATCATGTTCAGGTTTTCTTCCAGCGTAGTTTTTAAAACTTCTTTCACATGAAAGTCCCAGGTTTTACCGACAATCGTAATTACTTGGGCTTTGGATTTAAGCAATGCCGCTAAGTTGCTATCCTGATCGGCGGAAATATCCGGCCGGCGCGTCATGCTGAAAGCGGCAATCTTGGAATTTTTAAGTTTGATCTGGCCGATCCTTTCAAAAAATTCACGATCTTTAGGATTTGAACCGGGCCAGCCGCCTTCAATAAAATGGATCCCGAAACGGTCTAATTCTTCGGCAATCCGGACTTTGTCCATTACTGAATAAGATATCCCTTCAGCCTGCGAGCCGTCCCGTAATGTAGTATCGTAAATTTTTACCTTTTCCATACATAACCTCTTATTTAGCGAAAATTTCTAATGCGGTTTACTGAGGCCAAAATCAGCGTGGATCTTTTTTACGGCTATCTCAGCGTCTTTTTTCTTAATAATACAGGAAATACTTATATCGGAAGTTGAAATCATTTCGATATTAATTTTGTTGTCCGCCATAATTCCAAACATTCTTGCCGCAACGCCACGGTGGGATTTCATCCCGACCCCGACTATAGAAACCCGGGCGATATCCTCATCCAATAGAACTTCACCGGCGCCGATTTTTCTGGCGACCATTTTAGTAATTTTGCTGGCTTTATTGCAGTCAGATTTAGCTACGGTAAAAGATATATCTGTTGAGCGGGTATGGCTTACATTTTGCACGATCATATCGACGCTCACTCCGGAAGTAGCCAAATCTTTAAATAATTTTACCGCGACACCCGGCTTATCCGGAACGCCGCAAAGAGTGATTTTGGCCTCATTTTTATTTAAAGTAACCCCGCTTACCAATACATCCTCCATCTTTTTAACCTCCTTAATGATCATTGTCCCTTTTTTAGTGTTAAATGAAGAACGCACATGCAACGGAACATTGAATTTTTTAGCTACTTCGATAGAACGGGGCTGCATTACCTGAGCCCCCAAAGAAGCCATTTCGAGCATTTCATCATAGGTAATTTCTTTAATTTTCCGGGCCGCCGGCTCAATCCGCGGATCGGTAGTATAAATACCCATTACATCTGTATATATTTCGCAGGCATCTGCCTGGAGTTCTTTAGCTAAAGCTACCGCGGTTAGATCTGATCCGCCTCTGCCTAAAGTAGTAATATCATGGTTTAAAGTTACCCCCTGAAAACCGGCGACAATAACAATCCTGCCTTTTTTAAGTTCTTCCTTAATCTTATCGGCATTAATCTTAATAATTCTGGCCCGGGTGTGGCTGGTATCAGTAATAATTCCTACCTGGGAGCCGGTAAAAGAAATCGCCTGAAATCCTAATTTATGGATCGCCATCGCCAGGAGCGCAACCGAAATTTGTTCGCCGGTTGATAACAACATATCCATTTCCCGTTCCGAAGGACTGGAGTTAATTTTATCGGCTAGTTCAACTAATTCATCTGTGGTATCGCCTAAAGCCGAAACAACCACAACCAAATCGTAGCCTTTTTTACTATATCCGACTACTCTTTTGGCCACCCTTTGAATACGTTCGACGTTGGCTACGCTTGAACCCCCGTATTTCTGCACTACCAAACCTTTATGCATCCTGCATTCTCCTTAAGATAAGATATTCCATAAGTTGATAACCATTTTTAAAATAAAGCCCGGATTTTTGCGCTTCTTTTTCACTGTAATTAAGAAATTCCCCTTTTTGGACATCTTGGCCGTAAAGCGCAAAAGGCACGGCTTCTGAAGAATGCGTTTTCAAGGAAACCGGAGTAGCATGATCCGGTAACACCAAGATCCGGAAATCGGTTTTATCTTTACAGTACTCCAAAAACGAACCGACTATTGATTGATCAAAACGTTCAATCGCCGTAAGCTTTTCCCGCAGGTCGCCGTTATGGCCGGCTTCATCCGGAGCCTCAACATGCACAAAAACAAAATCATGCTTGTTTAAAGACTTGATCGCCGCGCTGGCTTTGCCTTCATAGTCCGTATCATAATAACCGGTTGCACCGGGAACATTAATTACTTCCAGCCCTAAAATATGCCCCAACCCTTTAATCAGATCAACCGCCGAAATTACGCTTCCGGTTAAACCAAATTTATCGATAAATTTAGGCATCGACGGTTTTACCCCTTGGCCCCAAAGCCAGATCATATTGGCCGGATTTTCTTTTAAATCTACCCGGACTTGATTAATTTCATGCGGCTCCAGGATTTCCTTGGAATCCCGCATCAGCTTAATAATTATATCCGCGTTATCTCCTTTAGGCAAATGCCTTTTAATACTTTGGCCGGAGATATCATGCGGAGCAAAACATTTTAAATTTTGTAATTTTAACTCCGCGCCGCGTTTAACTAAAAGCAGATGCCGGTAACTGACCCCGGGAAAAAAACGCAATTTATTATTCCCTAATTTCTGATCAATGTATTTAATTAACTTTTCTGCTTCTGCCGATCGAATATGTCCGGCACTGTAGTCAAGCAGGGTATCCCCTTCGGCAGTGATTAAATTACAGCGAAAAGCTACGTCATCATCTTCCAGCTCAATACCCAGGTTGGCCGCTTCCAAAGGCGCTCTTCCCGAATAATATTTTGCCGGGTCATAGCCTAAAATGGAAAGATTGGCTACATCAGATGCCGGGATCATTTTATCCGGGATCGTTTTGACTTGTCCCAAACAACCATTTTTAGCGATAAAATCCATATTGGGCGTTCGGGCGACTTCCAAAGGAGTACGCATCCCTAAGCTCTCTATCGGATAATCTGCCATGCCATCGCCGACTAATACAATATATTTTGTCATATCAGAATTTTACCTCGGGGACTATTTTCGCTTTTTCTTCAGCCTTAAAATATTCACTGGCGACTTTATAATTAATAATTCCGGCAACTATATTACCGGGAAACATTCTTACGGTAACGTTATAGTCCCGGACTGCCTCATTATAACGCATCCGTTCAACAGCAATCCGATTTTCTGAACCGGCAAGTTCATCCATAAGTTTTAAGAACGTGCCATCCGCTTTTAAGGTAGGATAATTCTCGGCGACAAAAAGCAACCTGGATAATGCCGCATCCAAAGCTCCGGCAGCCTTAACTTTTTCATCCACTGAACCGGCCCGCGCCCATTGAGAACGGGCATCCGTAACTGCTTCAAATACGCCTTTTTCATGCGCGGCATATCCTTTTACGGAATTAACCAGATTGGGAATTAAATCATTACGTCTTTGCAGTTGATTATCAACTTGCGCCCATTTAGCGGTAATCGTTTCGTGTTTGGAAACTATTGAGTTATACGTACCGATGAAAAACATAGCACTAATCAGTACCGCGACTCCTAAACCAATTAATATTTTTTTCATTTTATCTCCTTTGTTGTAAACAGGTGGATCTTTTTTGCTTTCTTAATTCACAAGATCAAAATCCTCCGCCGGCGCCCCCACCTTCGCCGCCCCCTCCTCCGCCGCCGCCGAATCCGCCGCCGCCGAACCCGCCGCCCCATCCACCGCCATATGCGCTGTTTTGCCTGCTTTGGCTAATTTTAAAAATAATCACTAGAATAAAAAATAAAATTACGGTTCTTAATAATACGTACAGTTTAAAAATTGCCACTAAAAGCATGGCAATCAGAAACAGCGCAATGATTATCTCCCATGAAGCATAAACTCCAAAAGCAATACCTATTATTACTGCTAATTTTCCAAGATCATTAACTGGCTCGCTTGGTTTAACTACAGAACTTGGTTTTATTTCTTTGCTCAGGATGCCGGAGATTATCTTTACTCCCTGGTAAAGCCCTTCAGAATATTGGCCATTTTTAAAATATGGCACCATATAATTACGGCCGATTTCCCCGCAGAGACCATCGGGCAATATCCCCTCTAAACCATAACCGGTCTCAATACGCCAGCGCCTTTGGCCGATCGCTAAAAGTATTAATGCGCCATTGTCCCTGCCTTTTTTACCCGGTTTCCAATTATCAAAGATCAGCCGCGCGTATTCTTTTTCATCATAAGGGGCGATCGAATTAATCGTGATCACCATAATCTCTGCGCCGGTTTTCTGTTCAACCTTCTCCAGAAGCGCAGTGATGTCATTTTTGCGATCAGAGCTGATTACTCCGGCAAAATCATTCACCCAGCCTACAGGAGCAGGCAGTTGATCAGCCGCCAAAGCCGGAGTGCTAAACATCAACCCGGCCAATAAGGCGATTTTACAGATTAATCTATAAGGCATCAACTGTTTGAACAATCTTTTCCAGGTTATCAACAAAAACGATAAACAACCTTTCAATTTCTGATTTTTTCAGCCTCATCTTTTTTGATTTAGCTGATAAAATTATCTCCCAGTTGCCAGTATCGATTTTAAAATACTCGGTTAGCTGTTTAACCAAACCTTCTTTTTTATAAAGAGGTTGGATATTTTTAAGCCGTAATATATTCCTTAAAATATGCAAAGTTGAATTAAAAGTTTTAAACAATAATATTTTAAGATCGCCCGGACGGGAGTTCAGGACTAAATAGAGTTGTTTTAAATTCAACAGCTTAACTTTTAACTCCTGCTCGCATTGAAATCTTAAATTTTTTAGATCAATATGGATTTCATTTAAAAAATCCTGCCCGGTTAGGACAATGTGATTTTCCTTCAAATCCAAGAATTCAATCGGAAACACATCGACCGAGGCAAGGATATATTCCCGGGTTAAAAATAGCGGTTTGAGATTCCTGTATTTTTTTACGGTTTTTGCAGCCTGCTTCAGATAAACCAATTCGGTGGATCTTAAAATCACCAGGATGTTTAGATTAGAATGACCCATGACAAATTCACCGCTGGCAGCTGTTCCATAGAGAGCAACGCTTAAAAGATCTGCGCCATAGATTTTTTCTAAACTTTGAATAAATCCGGCAACCTCCCGCTTTAATCTTACCGGCAAGTTCAGGTTTAACATAATCGTCTCCCGATTAACCCCGCTAAACAAACAGCCATTTTCACTTTGGTTAAAAAAGGTCCGTATTTATTGCATCCATCTAGGATGTAAGCCCGGTACCCGGATTTATTAGAATTAGCTACGACTAAATCTAAATCTGCGGTTTTTAACAGTTTGCCGGCCCGCTTGAGCAGCTGATTGTAATTTGCCTCCGGTTCGAATTTAAATCCCACAGTCAATAAATCCGCTTGATAAGCTTTAAGCTGATTGATCAATTTTGGCGTAGGAACTAAATTTAAACTCCAATTTTTACGTACCGAGCTGATTTTACCGGGAAAAAATTCTTGGGGCTGGTAGTCGGCAACCGCCGCAGCATGAATAACCGCCGCAAATTTTTTACTTTTCAATTCTTGATCTAAAAGCCGGGCTAACTGTGAAAAATAATTAAACCGGATAACCCTGATCCCCGGTTGGCAATCGCAAAAATTACCCGGACCCAGCAAAAGTGTAACTTTAGCGCCAAGCTTCTTAAATTTATCCGCCAAGAGGCATCCGGTTTCACCCGTCGCCAGATTGCTAATCACTCTCACCCGGTCAAGAGCAACCCAAGTCGGCCCGGCAGTAATCAGGATTTTTTTATTAGTAACCAATTTCTTTAATAATTGTTTTTAAATCTGCGCCAATTAGTTTAGGCGGTTTAATCGTTTTTATTGCCCGGTCGGGGTCTTTTAAACCGTGCCCGGTTAAAATACAAACGATCTTAAATTTATTTTTTCCGGCATTTGATTTTTTAAAATAACCTTTTTTTATTAATTTAAGGAGTCCGGCGACTGAAGAGGCAGAAGCCGGTTCAGCATATACCCCTTCTTTTTCGGCCAGCATTTTATAAGCGTTGAGTATTTGAGCATCCGAGACCAGATCAATTAAGCCACCGGATTCGTCGCGGGCTTCTACCGCGCTTTTCCAACTGGCCGGATTCCCGATCCGGATCGCCGTAGCAATTGTTTCAGGATTAGCGATCGGCCGGTTTTTTACGATCGGCGCCGCTCCCTGTGCTTGAAAACCTAACATGACGGGAAGTTTTCTACTTAAATCCCGATCCTGATATTCTTTATAGCCTTTCCAATACGCGGTAATATTCCCGGCATTTCCTACCGGCATAATTTGAAAATCCGGCGCATCACCAAGGTAATCGCAGATTTCAAAACTGGCAGTTTTTTGCCCCTGGATACGAAAAGGATTTAAAGAATTTACTAGTTTTATAGGGAATTGCCGGGTAATTTCCTTGGCCAGCTCTAGCGCAACATCGAAATTGCCCTTAATTGCTAAGACTTTTGCCCCATGAATTAATGCCTGACTGAGCTTTCCTAAAGCAATCGCTCCGCTGGGAATAAGTACGATGCATTTTATTCCGGCCACTGCTGAATAAGCCGCAGCAGATGCCGAAGTATTTCCGGTAGAAGCGCACATGACCGCGGTAGCCTTTTCTTCGCAAGCTTTTGAAATAGCCATGGTCATCCCCCGGTCCTTAAAAGAACCAGTAGGGTTTAAACCTTCATACTTTAAATAAACTTCCGCATTTTTACCCGCCAGGCGGCTTAAATAACCGGCATAAATTAAAGGCGTATTACCTTCATTTAAAGTAATTACCGGAGTCTTGTCGCTAACCGGAAGAAATTTTCTGTATTTCTGAATAATACCTCTATATTTTTGTTCACCCATTAAACACCTTCAATCCTGATCGCAACAGACTCATCCTTAATGTCTGCCAATTTATCGATCATTTTTAACGCGCCGCGAAGATTTTTTTCTTTTACTTCATGCGTAACCATTACTACCGGTACAACATGGGTTTTTACTTTTTCTTTCTGATTAACTGAAGCAATACTAATACCGAATTTTGCCAGAATCCCGGATATTTTTGCCAATACGCCAGGTTTATCTACCGCTGTAATACGAATGTAGTATTTATTTTCGAATTCATCGATTTTGCGCAGGCTTTTAATGGAATTATCTTCCCGGGAATTTAAAGTCGGCCTGAACAAACCGGCTTTAATATCCTGGGCAAGATCAACAATATCCGAAACCACCGCTGAAGCAGCCGGCAGCTGCCCTGCTCCCGGCCCGTAAAACATCAACTCCCCGGCTAAATCGCTGGCGACGTAAATAGCGTTAAAAACTCCGTCTACCGAGGATAATAAGTGTTCACTGGGCAAAAGAGTGGGGTGCACCCGAACCTCCAATTCATCAATTTCTTTTTTGGCGATCGCCAGCAGTTTTATGGTATAGCCTAATTCATTAGCATAAGCAATATCGGCAGCCGATACTTGCGCTATGCCTTCAATAAAAATATCCTTAAGGCTAACAATTTTTCCAAAAGCCAGGTAAGTAAGCAACACCAGCTTATGCGCTGAATCAAAACCTTGAATATCAAAAGTCGGATCTTTCTCGGCGAACCCCTTAAGCTGAGCCCGCTCCAGGGCATTAGCAAAAGAACAGTTTTCTTTAGACATCTGAGTAAGCACATAATTTGATGTCCCGTTAACAATCCCGATAATGCTATTAAATTTATTCGCCACCAGCCCTTCTTTGATGGATTTTATAATCGGGATACCCGCGCCGACCGAAGCTTCGAAATAAATATTTTTTCCGCGATCCATCGCTTCTCTGAATAATTCATTGCCATGTTCAGCCAAAAGAGCTTTATTCGCAGTAACCACGTGCTTACCCTTTTTTAAGGCCGCTAAAATAAACTCACGGGCAGGATTGATCCCTCCCATCAGTTCAACGACAATATCAATTCCGGGGTCATTAATAATTGCGTAGGCATCGCTGGTGAGTAATGATTTATCCAGGGAAACATCTCTTTTTCTGGTCAAATCCTTATCGCAAATCCTTTTAATCACAATTTCAGTTTCTATCTTTTGTGCCAATAAAGATTTTCTGGAGCCTAAGATCTTGACTACTCCACATCCAATATTACCCAGACCAATAATACCAATACTAATCTTTCTCATAAATTAACCTTTCTTAAGATAATAACCGATTGTTTCACTGATTACTTTGCGATGCTTTTCATCGATGGCTAAGAAAATAAGACGGGTATCATAAATTACCCCCTTAGTGATTTCTCTTGACTCCAGGACTTTAGCAATTGTCATTATGGGGTCCGGATCAAAAGGCAGGCGGATCTCAAGGGCTAAATTAGTCCCGACCGGAAATTGGCAATTGGTAGTCAAAAGCATTCCGCCCAGGCTTAAATTTTTCGTTTGCGAGATATCCGCATTGCTATTATTCGGAATGACCCTGTAGGAAACAATAAACCTTCCATTAGCACGAGGATCTTTTCTTCTCTCTGCCCCTGCGTATTCCTTAGACATATTGCCTCCTTTTATCCGCTTATGCTTAGCTATTTGCCTGTCTTTAAAGAACTTAACTGGATTAATAATTTTACCACAAATCTAAATAAAGGAAAACAGAATATATTCTTTTGCAGTCCGGTTGCCTGCCCTGAAAAATTGTTTACCGTTTATATTAATTAAATTAAACTTTGGGGGTTTTCCAGGAAATAGGCTCCGCGCCCATTTCCATTTAGAAAACCCCCAAAGCCCGATATGGTCGGGGCGACAGGACTTGAACCTGTGACCTCTTGAACCCCATTCAAGCGCTCTACCAAGCTGAGCCACGCCCCGTTTTGCCGAAACTTTTAAGTCTTGCAAAACGCTCCGAGCCATCTTTACATGTGGCGAGGAGCCTTTGCCAACAACTATTCTTCCTTACTCTTCCTGGTCATCAAATCATTGACTGCCTGCCGAGGAGACTTATCTTTATAAAGCAAATGGTATACTTCTTTAATAATAGGCATATCTATTTTATATTTCCGGCTTAAGGCATAGGCAGATTTTGCCGTAGGAACGCCTTCTGCCACCATCTGCATATGACGGCAAATTTCTTTTAGGCTTTTTCCTTTTCCGATCAACTCTCCAACATTGCGGTTACGGCTTTGCTGGCTAATACAGGTGGTCACCAAATCGCCTAGTCCGCTAATCCCGCTGAAAGTTTCCGGTTTTGCCCCCATAGCCTTGCCTAATCTGGAGATCTCAGCCAGCCCCCGGGTAAGAATAGCAGCTTTAGTATTAGTCCCGAAACCTAAACCGTCGGATACGCCGCAGGCAATCGCGATGACATTCTTTAAGCTCCCCCCCAGTTCAACACCGGTTACATCCGGGTTAGTATAAACCCGGAATCTATTTGTGCTAAATACCGCCTGGATAGTTTTACGTATTTGCTTATTATTAGAGGCCGCCACGGCGGTTGTGGGAATCTCTTTAGCTACTTCTGAAGCAATCGTCGGACCGGATAAAACAGCCAGTTTAACCGGCCCAAGCTCTGCCTGAATTACTTCCGATATCCTTTTAGAAGATTTTACTTCAATGCCTTTGGTTACGCTTAAAAATATAGTTTTTTTAGCAAAAAGGCCTGTCATCTTTTTCAGCGTCAGACGGGTATACTGCGAGGGAATTGCCAATACGATAATTTCTTTATCCGCCACCGCTTTTTTAATATCATTGGTGATGGTGATATTTTGCGGAATTTTTATTCCCGGCAGGAACCTGGGGTTTTGGCGGGTCTTAATCATGACTTTGCTATAGTCGGCGAAAGCCCCCCAAAGCGTAACCGGATAGCCTTTTTTAGAAAGCAATACCGCAAGAGTTGTTCCCCAGCCACCGTCTCCAATCACTGCAATGCGTAATTTAGACATAGCTTATTTCAAGTCCCTCTTTTTATTTGTTCTTAACATGGCTAATTCCCAGGCATAATCGTAAAGGTGCAAACCCTTGCTCACGGCAATAATTTCTCCGTCCTCAACTCCGATTTCTTCAGCCATATATTGTTTTACCAGCTGCAAACCTCCCAAATTCGAAGGGAAACCGCCCCAAAGATCCCAGGAACGAAAGTAAAGTATAAAATGTAATTTACCATAACGCAGCCGCGTATCAATTAACCTTAGGCAAGGTGGATCAACCAGTTTAATATCCGAAGGCATGCCGATTTCCATGACTGCCTGATTAGTGCCGGGGCCTTTCTCCTTGTACATTTTAATTACTTCTTCCACCTGGTTGACATTTAAAGGCATATCCGAAATCAATTCCCGGCCGTTTAAATTCTGTTTGATCCTGACTTTAGGATCAACTAATCTTTCTCCGTAAGTATAATCTTCAGTTTCGGTTTTGGCTCCGGTTAAAAGGTAACTTAAATACCCCTGGATATAGTCCATATCGGTAGGAGCGGGAATATTCATTCCTTCCGGGATAATCGGAATGATTTGATGGCCGGGCCTCTTCACCCGGACAGAAACAAAATCAAACTCCAATCTTTTTTGCCCGGTATAGCTGCCTCGGGTGATAGTATACAAATGCCCTTGGTCTAAGATCGCGGATAAACATTGGAACCAGGCGTCATCAAGATCAAAAGCATCGATAAAAACCGGTTTTAAGAATTCTTCGGCCATTAAACGCGGGTTCTTTCTTTAGCTTCCTTTACAAATTTTTTAAAGGTAACTATAATTTCAGCTACCGGCATATTTTTACCGATGTAGCCGCAACAACCAAACTGCTTACTTTTGCCGATCAATTCCTCGTCGAATCCAAATCCCGTGATCATCACCACCGGTAAATCCGAGTATTTTTCCCGGATATCTTTAAGCACATCTAAACCGCTGATTCCGGAAAGCTTAATATCTAACAACACAACATCAAAAGTTTCTTTTTTCAGTAAAGCCAGGGCTTCTTCGCCGCTGCCGCAGGTCACCGGGACACAATCTTCTTTTTTGAACAAATCTTCCAGCAAATCCCTGACCGGCGGTTCGTCATCAACAACCAAAATTTTATAGAGCACAGTTACCTCCTTTTAAGCAAAAGGTAATTTGACGGTAAAAGTTGTTCCTTGGTTGATCCGGCTCTCTAGTTCAATGGAGCCGTTATGATTCTTAATAATATTATGACAAATTGACAAGCCTAATCCGGTACCCTGCCCTTTAGTTGAGAAAAAAGGCATAAAAATATTTTTAAGGTTGGTTTCCGGAATGCCCATGCCGGTATCGGTGATTTGAATTAGAGCATAACGATTCTGAAAATTACTCGTGGTAATTTTAATTACTCCGCCTTCAGGCATAGACTGATAGGCGTTAATGATGATATTCAGAAAAACTTCTTGCAATTGGTCCAGATCGCCCGAAATTTTAGGTATATTTTTTTCAAAGATCTTTTCAATTTTAACTTCAACCGATGGTAAATTATTATAGAGCGCTAAAGGCAAAGCCAGTTCAATAATTTCATTAATATCCACAGGCTCAAGGGTAAGGGCGGATTTACGGGCGAATTTTAAAACCCGGTCAACCAACTTACGTATACGATTTACTTGGGAATCAATCAAATCAATTGTCTCTGCGAATTTAGAAGCGAGTTTTTCCCCTTTGAGCATTACCAATCTTCCGGAAATGACAAAAAGCGGGTTATTTATCTCATGCGCAATCCCGGCAGAAAGCTGCCCCAGAGCGGCTAATTTCTCAGCCTGAAAGATCTGGTATTCCAGCTTTTTTGTTCGGGTAATATCTTTAGCAATAAATACATAGCCGGTCAATTTACCCTGGGCATCCAAAAAATTATTTACCGTCAACCTGACCGGGATAGTGGAACCGGCATTAGTCAGCAGGTTAATCTCTGATTCATATTTGCCGAATTGATGCACGTGTTTAAGAATAGCTTCAAGTTCCAAAACAGCTTTATTGCTGCTATGCAGGATACTTGCGTGCTTAAAGATGATCTCCGGTTTACTATAACCGAACATCTTTTCGCAACCCATCCCGAAATAGGTAATTAAACTATCCAGGTTGATTACATAGAGAGCATATTCGTCAATACTGGAAATAATATTCTTCAGGGAATCATCAATATTCTTGAGCGAATTTTTACCTTCCTGGCTTTCAGTGATATCATGGCCCAACAATAAGCTGCCCTGTATCCGCTCATGCTTATCAAGAATAGGAGTGACATTCCAGGATATTAATCTGGAATCACCTTGGCTGCTTTTAAGGTGACATTCAAAATCCTTGGTTCTTCGATAAGTTAAAGCGTCATCTAAAACCGCCTTAAACATCTCTCTTTTAATCGTGTTATCGTCGTTTTTAAAGAGTATGCTAAGCCAGTTTTTGCCTACAATTTCAGCGGAGTTTAGCCCAACCGTACCCTGAGTTTTTTTATTACAAAGAACGATGTTTCCATTCTGATCTAAATAAAGCACTAATACCGCGGCATCCTCTATCAGTTTAGAAAAAATATCTTTCATATCGGCGCCCGTAGTAAATAAGCGGGTGATCGGAATCGAACCGACATAATTGTTGCTTGTCCCGCCACCTCAGATTTTTCATGTACAGCGGGATACCGCCGCTATCTATTATAGTTCTAAGCGGGAGAGGGGAATCGAACCCCCATTCATAGCTTGGAAGGCTATTGTTCTACCACTGAACTACTCCCGCATTAAACTTTAAGATAGCGGCGGGAGAAGGCTATTATTCTACCATTGAACTACACCCGCAAAAAAAAATGGTGGGCAGGAAAGGATTCGAACCTTTGAAGCACAGGTGCAACAGATTTACAGTCTGTCCCCTTTGGCCACTTGGGTACCTGCCCTAGAATTTTTTGTTTTCTAAAAAATTTTACTTCGAGCGTTTCCTTTGGAGAATATCCAGGCTTAACGAGAAGTAAATTAATTCGATCTTAAAGAACAAAAGAGAATTCAAATGCGCGTAATATTTAAGCCGACGAGAGGATTTGAACCCCCGACCCGCTACCAGAGGGGCTCTGCCCCTATGGCGCTCCTCACTAACGTTCGTCGCTGTTACCCCGAATCCGCGGGGGAAGTTTT